>CEUZ01006476.1_pt1 | contig 30493 bp, 32 predicted proteins | sample 361511 | NCBI WGS metagenome assembly CEUZ01 (sample SAMEA2622822, study PRJEB7988) | marine metagenome | biome: marine biome (ENVO:00000447); feature: surface water layer (ENVO:00002042); material: "saline water (ENVO:00002010), including plankton (ENVO:xxxxxxxx)" | depth 5 m | reverse complement strand
AAAACCATTCTTCCAATTCTACCAAATCCATTTATACCTATTTTTATCGCCATAATTATTTGTCCAACATTTTTTTAGCTATTTTAACAACATTATCACTAGTTAAACTAAAATCTTCATAAAGTTTTTTGCTGGGTGCGCTTTTTCCAAAAGATTTCATTCCCAAAGAAGCTCCTTCGTTTCCTACATATTTTTCCCATCCAAATACACAACTAGCTTCTATTGAAATTTTTTTTGAATTTTTTTTAATAACTTTTTCTTTATATTCCTTTGATTGTTTGTCAAATAATTCTTGGCAAGGCATAGAAACTACCTTTGAATTAATATTGATTTTTTTTAATTTTTCAAACGCTTCAATTGCTATTTGCACTTCAGAGCCAGATGCAATTAAAGTAATTTCAGAGTTAGGATTTTTTTTAAGTTCATAAGCCCCTCGGTTGCTCATATTTTCTTTTGAGAGCACTTCGGTTACAAATGGAATTTTTTGTCTTGATAAGGCTATCACGCTGGGATTTGTACTACTTTTTAAGGCAATTTCCCAACATTCAAGTGTCTCAATTGTGTCAGCTGGTCTGAAGACATTCAAGTTTGGTATAGCTCTTAAATGAGCAAAATGTTCGATAGGTTGGTGAGTAGGTCCATCTTCTCCCAATCCAATTGAATCGTGAGAAAATACATAAATTACTTTTTGACCCATTAAAGCCGATAGTCTTAAAGATGGTTTACAATAATCTAAAAAAATTAGAAAAGTTCCGCCATAAGGTATAATTCCGCCATGGAGCGCTAGCCCATTCATTATTCCTGCCATTCCGTGTTCTCTAACTCCATAATGTATGTAATTCCCTTTAAAATTTGAAGGCTTGATTACTACTGAGTTTTTGGTTTTAGTATTATTTGATCCACTTAGATCAGCAGAGCCTCCAATTAATTCGGGTAAAATTTTTGTAATTTCTTCCAGCACATTTGCTGAGCTTTGTCTTGTAGCAATAGTAGATTTTAGGTCAAAAAATTTTTTCTTTTGCTCTTGTATTATTTTATCAAAATTACTAGGCAACTTATTATTAATAATTCTAGATAAATCTTCCTTTACTTTTCTATTTTGTTTATGAAGAACGGCATTCCATTTTTTTTCTTCTACTTCACCTTTTTCACCGACTTTTCTCCATTCATTAATAATTTCCTTTGGTATTTCAAAAGGCTCATACTTCCATTTTAATTTTTTTCTAACCAATTTTATTTCTTCTTCACCTAAGGGGGAGCCGTGCGCAGAGGCTTTTCCTGATTTGTTTGGAGAGCCATAGCCAATAATAGTTTTGCAAGAAATCAAGTTGGGCTTATTAGACTTAAGACTTTTTTTAATTGCTTTAGATATTTGTTTTTGGTTATGACCATTTATTTCTTGAAAATTCCAGCCGTAGCTTTCAAATCTTTTTTTATAATTATCTGATACAGCCAGATCTGTTGAACCATCTATGGATATTTTATTATTGTCAAAAAAAACAATTAAATTTTTTAATTTAAGATGCCCAGCTAAGCTCATCGCTTCGTGGCTTATTCCTTCCATTAAATCTCCATCGCTAGCAAAGACATAGGTTTTATGGTTAATTAATTTTGAGCTAAATTTTTTTTTTAAAATTTCTTCAGCAACAGCCATACCAACTGCGTTAGTTAAGCCTTGTCCTAAAGGACCGGTTGTAGTTTCTATTCCTGAATTTTTTTCATACTCAGGATGACCGGCACAAATTGAATTTAGCTGTCTAAAGTTTTGTATGTCTTTTAAAGATACACTTTTGTATCCAGTTAAATAAAGTAGAGAGTATAACAACATTGAACCATGACCAGCCGAAAGGACAAAACGATCTCTGTCTATCCAGTTAGGATTTTTTGGATTAAACCTAAGGTAGTATTTAAATAATACTGTCGCAACATCAGCCATGCCCATCGGCAAACCAGGATGACCTGAATTAGCTTTTTGGACTGCATCAATTGACAGAAACCTTATTGCATTTGCTAAATCTTTATCTTTGAAGACTTGGATCACTATAAAACCTATATAGACTTGAACGTATCAAATCAATAATATGATTTTTATATAAATCAAATGAAAAATTACGAAGAAAAAGAAAAAAAATTGCAGAATGCTCTTAAAAAATTAGGTTCAATGACAAATCAAGTTGTAAAAATGAACGATTCTATCAATTCATTGAATCTTGAGAAGAATCAATTATTAAGGGAAAAAGAAGAATCGGAAAAAAATTTCAAGAATCTTAATCAACATCATAAAAAATTGAAAATAGAGTTAGACAGAACAAACAAAGATTTAAGCAGCAAATTTGGGAGCGATAATAATTTTAATAAGAAAATTGATGAACTAAATCAGGAAACAGAAACTTTAATGGAAGAAATTGAAAAATGGGAAACGTAAATATAAAATTTAATAATAAAGATTATTTGCTTGCATGCGACGAAGGGCAAGAAGAAAATCTCAAGGAATTAGCCAACCATTTAAATGTAAAGTATGACGAAATTAAAAAAAATCTTGGCAATATTGGCGAAAGTAAACTTTTTCTTATTACAGCAATAAAAATTATAGATGATTATTTTGATTTAGTTAAAAAAACCAAAAATTCAAAAAATGATTTTGAAAAACTATCTGCAAAATTTAAAGAGTTAAGAACTTTAGCAATAAACTATAAAGATGAAAAGGAACTGGAAATTAAAAATTTAAATAATGAGGTAGATAAATTTAAAAAAACAGCAGAAGAAAACAAAAATTCTTATGATGAGATCTTAGACAAAACTACAAAATCAATTGAAAAGTTTATTGAGACTGCAGAAACTATGCAAAAAAAAAATATACAGTAAATGAATTCTAGCAAAGTTTCTCTAAGAAAAAAATATATCCTCAAAAGAATGAAAATAGCACAAAAAAAAAAAATCAATTTTAATTTTAATTTAATTTTTTCTCTAATCAAAAAGCATTTTAAAAATAAAATAATAATTGCAGGATATTACCCAGCAAATTACGAGGTAAATGTTTTAAAATTTCTCAAAGAGGCTACAAGAAGAAAATTAAAAGTTGCACTTCCTGTTATAAGTTCATCAAAAAGTATGAGTTATAAATTGTGGTCTTGCAAAGAACCTTTGTCAGTAAGTAAATTTGGTATTCTGGAGCCCAACAAATCAAATGCACAAGTTACGCCAAATTTAATTCTCGTTCCATTAGTAGCCTTTGATAAAAGTTTAAATAGAATTGGATATGGTAAAGGTTATTACGATAGAAGCTTAAAAAAAATTTATAAATCAAAAAAAAATGTAATTTCGCTTGGAATAGCTTACTCATTTCAAAAATGTAAAAGGATTCCTGCTAACAAAAATGATTTTAAATTGGACTATATTTTTACGGAACGAGGTATTATAACCTCAAACTAGTTATGAATATTTTATTGCTTGGCGATATAATGGGCCCTTCCGGTAGAAAACTTATAATTGAAAAACTGCCAAAATTGATTAAAGAAAAAAAAATAGATTTTGTAGTTTTAAACGGAGAAAATGCTGGGGACAGGGGAGTTGGAATAACTGAAAAAATTGCTAAAGAATTTTTTAATTCAGGTGCAGATGTAATTACTACAGGCAATCATGTTTGGGATGAAAAAGAGGCTTTAGAATTTATAACTTCAGAAAAGAGATTATTAAGACCAGCAAATCTTGCAGAAGGCTCTCCGGGCTTAGGTTTTAATATTTTTAAAGCTAAAAATAATAAAAAGGTAGCTGTTATAAACTTAATGGGAAATATTTTTATGAAAAAATGTGACGATGTCTTTGAAGCAGCCCAGAAATTTATTGAAAAAGTTAAATTAACACAAGATGCAGATTTCATAATTGTTGATATGCACGGAGAAATAACAAGTGAAAAAATGGCAATGGGTTATTTTTTTGACGGAAAAGCTACAATGGTAGTAGGAACCCATACGCATGTTCCAACTTCAGATCATAGGATTCTGGAAAAAGGAACAGCGTATCAGACAGATGTCGGTATGTGTGGAGATTACAATTCTGTTATTGGAATGAATAAAGATAATTCTTTAAAAAAATTTTTAAAAGATCCTTCTTCAAAACCACATTATCCTTCTCTTGGCGAAGGTACAATCTCAGGATTAATGGTCGTAGCTGATGTTGATACTGGTTTGGCAAAAAAAGCTGAGCCAATAGTGCTAGGTGCTTTTTTAGAAAATAGGATATAATTCATGGCTGGTCATTCACATTGGGCTGGAATAAAACACAGAAAAGGTCGAGCAGATAAACAGCGCTCAAAAATTTTTTCCAAAATTTCAAAAGAAATTACTGTTGCAGCTAAATTAGGTACAAAAGATCCTCAAACAAATCCTAGATTAAGATCTGCAATTCAAGCAGCAAGATCTGCTAATATGCCTAAGGACAACATTGAAAGAGCAATAAGTAAATCAGAATTTAGTAAAAATTTAAATTATAACAGTCTTACATACGAAGGTTTTGGACCAGAAAAAATAGCAGTTATAATTGAAACTCTAACTGACAACAAAAATAGAACAGCCTCAAATATAAGAACAATATTTCAAAAATTTGGTGGCAATTTAGGAGAATCAGGTGTGGCTTCACATCAATTTAAACAAACAGGAATTATAAGAATAGATAAAAAAAAAATTTCTGATGAAAGTATTTTAGAATTAGCAATTAATGCAGGTGCTGACGATTGTTTTTCAAAAGATTCTTATCATGAAATACTCGTGAGTAAGGAAAATTATAATAAGGTAAAATTAGAATTAGAAAATAAAATTCAAGAATTTGTTTCAACGGGAATAGAATGGATACCTATTAATAAGGTTTCACTGGATAGAGAAAAAACTAAATCTGTATTAAATTTTTTAGAAAAGCTCGAAGACGATGATGATGTGCAACATGTTTATGCAAATCTAGAAATTGATAGTAATTTTGGAGATAAAATTTCAACATGATAATTTTTGGAATAGACCCTGGAGTTAGTGGCGCTATCAGTATACTAAAAAACAAAAAAGTTTTAGATATTTTTGAAATGCCAACAATGATTGACGGGAAAAAAAATAAAAAACAGGTAAATGGATCACAAGTAACAAACATAATTAAAGAAAGAATTAGTGAAAATAATGAAATCATTGTTGTTGTAGAACATGTTAATGCTATGCCAGGACAGGGAGTGACTAGCATGTTTAATTTTGGTCAATCTTTTGGAGTAATCAAAGGTATATGTTCAGCTTTGAGTTTACCTATATATTTTGTCAGACCAACTAAATGGAAAAAACATTTTAATTTAATTAACTCTAATAAAGATGCGAGCAGAACCAAAACAATTGAGATTTATCCTGAAATATCAAGTCAACTTTCTAGAAAAAAAGACTCAAATAAAGCTGATGCAATTTTAATTGCAAGGTATTTTAATGATACTCAGCTTTAATACATAAAAATATTAAATATAGTGCCAAATTCATGACACATTTAGATGCACATTAACCTTAATGGAACAAGAAATAGCTACACAAGTTGTTGGATTGGGCGGAACAACAGATTTTTCTATAATCCAACTTTTTATTAGAGCAGACTTTATTGTTAAATCGGTTATAATTATTTTAATAGCTTCGTCCATATATTCTTGGGCTTTGATTTTTGATAAATATAAACTCTTCAAAAGAATTGAAAAAAGCACTACCAGTTTTGAAGAAAAGTTTTGGAAGTCAAGATCAGCAGAAAGTTTTTATAATAGTTATACAAATAAAGAAAAGGATCCTGTTGCAAATATATTTCAATCAGCGATGACTGAGTTAATTCGAACAAAATCTAAAACATCAACAGTCCAGTCGGCTAGAGTAAGCAGAGTTATAGAAATTTCTGCTGACAGAGAAATTAAATTAATAGAAAAACATTTTACTTTTTTAGCAACAGTAGGTTCAACAGCACCTTTTATTGGTCTGTTCGGAACTGTTTGGGGGATAATGAATTCTTTTCAATCAATTGCTATATCTAGAAATACTAGCTTAGCTATAGTTGCTCCTGGAATTGCTGAAGCACTTTTTGCAACAGCATTAGGCTTGCTTGCTGCAATACCAGCGGTTATTGCATATAATAAATTTAACAGTGATTCAAAAAAATATAGTGCAAGAATAGAAAATTTTTCTAAAAGATTTTTATCAATTATTTAAAAAAATTATGGGATTTAAATTAAATCGTTCATCTAAGGAACCAATGAGCGAAATTAATGTTACGCCTTTTGTAGATGTAATGTTAGTTTTGCTTATTATTTTTATGGTAACAGCTCCTTTATTGACAGTAGGAGTCCAGGTTGATCTTCCAGAATCTGCAGCAGATTCTTTACCTGATGATCAGGAACCCTTAACAGTTACTATTAACTCCAAAGGGGAAGTTTTTATTCAGGAGCATCCAATAGTTTTTGAGAAAATGATACCAAAAATTTTAGCGATTTCTAATAATAGAACTGACACAAGAATATATGTTAGGGGTGATAAGACAATTAACTATGGAAGGGTTTTAGAAGTGATGGGAATGCTATCAGGAGCTGGCTTTTCAAAAGTTGCATTAATATCTGAGCCCTATAAAAACTAGCATGACTAAAAGTATTTTTTTGTCTTTAGCTTTTCATTCTATAATGATTGTTTTAACAGCATTAACCTTACCCTTTATGGTAAGAACTCCAATTGATTTGCCTCCAATTTTATCAGTTGAATTAATTCAGATTAGCGACCAAACTAATATACCATATGCAGCGAAGGCAACAGAAACATTAGATAAAATAAAAAAAAAGGAAGAAGAAAGAATAGTTTCTCAACAAGCTCCCCCAGCAGAAAAGAAAAAGGAAAAACCAGATAGAATACCTTTGCCAGAGGACTTAAATAAAGAAAAAAAAAAATTAGTTAAAAAAAAACAGAATCCTGAAGAAGTTAAAGAGCAAATTAGACAATCCTCAGAATTTGAAAAAAAAGAACTTTTTGATCCTAACCAGATAGCAGCTCTTATAGATAAATCTAAGGAAGATACGGCTGAAACGCTGAAAAAAAATCAAAAATTAACGCAAAGTAACGTCAAAACCTCGTTTGTATCTAAACTTACTTTGAATCAAGAGGATGCTTTGAAGGCCCAGATTTTTGGTTGCTGGAGTTTACCTTTAGGTTTACCATATCAAGAAAATTTACTTGTGAGAATTAAACTTAAATTAAGACCTGACGGAACTGTGATAAAATCAGAAATATTAGATCACGCAAGAATGAATCAGCCAGGTCAAGGCTTTTACAAAGTTTTAGCTGAAAGCGCTCTTAGAGCAATTAGAATCTGCCAACCTTTAAGAGTTCCACCAACAGGTTATGAAAAGTGGAAAGATTTACAGTTAAATTTTGATGCAAATGAAATGTTAAAGGGATGATATGAAAAAATTACTAACTTCTATTATTTGCTTTTTTCTATTGGCCAGCCCAGCTTTTTCCTTAATAGAAATTGATATAACAAGAGGTAATCTTGATCCTTTACCTATAGCTGTATCTCCACTTTATGTTGAGCCAGGATCAAAAGATATAAAACAAAATAATAAAATAATTAAAGATGTCGGAGCAGAAATATCCAAAGTAATAGAAGTAAATTTAAGAAGATCTGGCTTGTTTAATCCGTTAAAAAAAGATTCTTTTGTACAAAATCCAGATATAGCACATATCAAACCAAGGTTTGAGGATTGGAGATTAATTAAAACACAAGCTTTAGTAACTGGAAAAATAACAGTTACGGAAGATAAATTGAGAGCTGAATTTAGACTTTGGGATGTAGTAGCAGCAAAAGAAATGGTTGCGCTTGCATTTTCAACTACACCTAACAACTGGAGAAGAGTTGCACATTTGATCTCTGATAAAATTTACGAGAGATTAACAGGAGAAAAAGGATACTTTGATACAAGAATTATTTATGTTGCTGAGACTGGCCTGAAAACTCAAAGGTATAAAAAACTAGCCATAATGGATCAGGATGGTGCTAACATAAAATATTTAACTCTCGGAAATGAATTAGTTTTAACTCCAAGATTTAGTCCTAAAAACCAACTCGTAACTTATTTATCTTACTTTAGAAATTTACCTAGGGTCTATTTGTTAGATATTGAAACTGGAATTCAGGAAGTTGTAGGTGACTTTCCTGGTATGACTTTTGCCCCACGATTTTCGCCGGATGGTAAAAAAATTATTATGAGTTTTGCTAAAGATGGTAATTCGGATATCTATACAATGGATTTAGAAACCAGAGTCGTTGAAAAAATTACTGATCATACTTCTATAGATACTTCACCTTCGTATTCTCCTGATGGAAAATATATTTGCTTTAACTCTGATAGAAGTGGATTACAACAAATTTATGTTATGAGGAGTGACGGCTCAAATGTTAAAAGAATAACCTTTGGAAAAGGTTTATATGGTACTCCAGTTTGGTCTCCTCGCGGTGATTTAATTGCATTTACAAAGGTACATAAAGGAAAATTTTATATTGGAGTAATGAGACCTGATGGAAGTGGTGAAAGATTGCTGACCGAAAATTTTTACCAAGAAGCTCCTTCCTGGTCACCAAATGGAAGAGTTTTAATTTTTTATAGAGAAACAAAAACAGATTCTGAGGGAAAAGGATTTTCAGCTAAACTCTGGTCTATTGATTTAACAGGTTATAATGAAAGGCTAATAGAGACAGAAACAGACGGTTCCGACCCATCATGGTCATCATTGCTATCAAACTAGACCACCAAACAACGAAAAATCGATAAAAAATACACTTGCAACTTGTACTTTATTTTGAAATATTCTATTAGTACTTAAAGAATATTTTGTAAGGATTAGAAACAATTAGGGAGTAAACATGAGTTTTGGAATAAATTTTAAAAAGTATTTTGTGGTAATTTTAGCAGGATTAGCGCTTACAGCTTGTGCTACACAAAAAAAACAATCAGGAATGATGCAGGGAGATGTTTATACAGGAACAGAAACTGTAGAATATTTAGCAACAGGTGTTAAAGACAGAGTTTTCTTTGCAACAAACAAATCTACATTAACAACAGCATCAAGAGACACTTTGCGTAAGCAAGCGGCTTTTATGAGAAAGAAAAAAGATCTTACATTTACAATAGAAGGTCATGCTGATGAAAGAGGAACAAGAGAATATAACTTAGCTTTAGGCGAAAGAAGAGCGAATGCTGTTAAAGATTATTTGATGACTTATGGAATTTCTGGAGACAGATTATCAGTACTAAGTTATGGAAAAGAAAGACCAGTAAATTCTGGCTCTAATCCTTTAGCTTGGTCGCAAAACAGAAGATCAGTGACTGTTAAAGCAAACTAATTTAAAATAACGATATAACAAAGACCCTCAAAATCTAATTTTGGGGGTCTTTTTTTTGCCTTATTTTTCTTTAAATATGAAAATTAGATGAATCAAACACAGAATTTTTTTTTAAAAATATTTCTAATTTTTTTTATTTTTTTTAACTTTGTTGCGCTAAAAGCTTATGCGGACGATGAATCAATACTAAAACAATTACAAATTTTACAAGATGATATTAAAACTTTAGAAAAAGCTGTTTATAGTAATGACGCCCAAACAACATCCAGCAACGTAGAAATTTCAGATGATAGTAGCGATATTTTGACAAAGCATTTATTAAAATTATCTGAACTTGAGGAACAATTTAAAACTTTAACAAATAATTTTGAAGAAATTAATTTTAAAATAGATAAATTAACTAATAGAATAACAAAATTACAAAGTGATAACCAATTACGTTTTCAAGATTTAGAAAATTTAAAATCAACTCAAGCTGAAAGCGGAACATCTAAGGAAGAAAAAAGATTGCCAGGTACTGATGAGCCGAAAGATTTGGGAGGAGTTTCCGATGACGCTGTTGCTTCAATAGAACAAGTTCAAAAAACACAATCAATAGGATCCACAAATACTGTTGTTGTTGAAACCACTCAAAGAGCTGAAAAGATATTACCAGAGGCTTCAGCGGATGAACAATATGATTTTGCTATAAGTTTTATTAAAGTTGGAGATTATGAAACAGCAGAATTTGCACTTAGAGAATTTATTGATTCCAATCCAAAACATCAGCTTGCAGGCAATGCACAGTATTGGTACGGTGAAACGTTTAGAGTAAGGCAACTTTATCAGGATGCTGCTACTGCGTACTTAGATGGATATCAAAAATATCCAAAGAGTGATAAAGCTCCCGTAAACTTACTTAAACTTGGAGTTATGCTAGTACAAATTGGAGAAAAAGAACAAGGCTGCAGTATGATCATGGGAGTTAAACAACAATATCCTGAAGCAAAACAGTCTATAATTCAAAAAGCTGATTATGAAAAGAAAAAGTTTAATTGCGAAAAGAAAAGTTGATAAAAAAAATTTATTAATCAAAGAATACAAAATTCAAAAATTTTACACAAAATTCAAAAATAAATTAAAAACTCATATTAATAAAAGCGATTTTGTCGTAGCTGTGTCCGGGGGTCCAGACAGCCTATGTTTAGCTTATTTTAGTAAATTATATTCAAAGGAATTTAAAAACAAAGCACATGTGTTAATTGTTGATCATAAACTCAGAAATGCTTCTGCTAAGGAAGCTATTAAAGTTAAAAATATTCTAAAAAACAAAGGTATTAAAAGTAATATTTTAAAATGGAAAGGCAAGATTCCAAATAGCAATATTCAAAAAAATGCTAGAAATATTAGATATTCATTAATATCTGAATATTGTGATAAAAAAAAACTAAAATTCATAATTACTGCGCATCATATAGATGATCAAATTGAAAATTTTTTTATAAGATTATTAAGAGGAAGTGGACTGACCGGATTATCGTCTATGTCAGAAAATGTTAATTATAACAAAAAGATTAAAATTATAAGACCTTTTTTAGATTTAAAAAAAAGTGAATTAAAATATGTTACTCTAAACTTTTTTGGAACTTTTATTGAAGACCCTTCTAATAAAAATGAAAAATTTTTGCGTGTCAGAATTAGAAAGTATAGAAAAAATTTAGAAAAAGAAGGTTTAAAATCAGACAATGTTATTACAAGTATTAATAATTTGATGCACGCCAAAAAAGCATTAAATTTTTATAAAAATAAAGCTTTGCTTAAACATGTTTCCTTTATGTCAAAGAACAAATGCATTATTAATGGTAAAATTTTTTCAGAAGAAGCTAAGGAAATTATTTTTAAATCATTCTCTGATATTTTGTCATTAATTTCAGGAAGTTATTATCCCCCAAGATCAAAGAAAATTGTTAGTTTAATTGAAAGAATTAGCAAACCTAAATATAATAAATCTACTTTGGGGGGATGTGTGATTGAGAAAAAAGATAGTTTTATTTTTGTATCAAAAGAATTAAGAACCAAAAAAGCTTATATTCAGCCTTCAAAATAACCTTTTTTGAAACTATTATGACAAAAAAGCTACTTGTTAACTGAAAAATAATGCTTATCTTAAAGTGTATATGAATTTGAAGAATCTTATGATGTGGGGTGTAATTGTCTTACTTCTAGTAGGGCTGTTTCAACTATTTCAAAATCCTAAACAAAAAGTGGCCTCAGATCAAATTTCATTTTCGAGTTTCTTAAAAAACGTTGAAGAAGGTAGAGTAGTTCAAGTAGAAATTAAAGGTAACGATATTTCGGGTATACTTTCTAATGGCTCAACATTTAATACTTACGCTCCAAATGATCCAAATCTTGTTCAGAAGCTGACAGAAAAAGGAGTAAGCATTACTGCTTCTCCATTAGAAGACAAGATGCCCTCTCTTCTAGGAGTTTTACTATCATGGTTCCCAATGCTTTTACTTATTGGTGTATGGATTTTCTTTATGCGCCAGATGCAAGGAGGAAGAGGCGGAGCAATGGGGTTTGGTAAATCTAAAGCAAAATTATTGTCTGAAGCAAGAGGCAAAGTAACTTTTAATGATGTTGCTGGAATTGATGAAGCAAAAGAAGAAGTAGAAGAAATAGTTGAATTTTTAAAAGATCCAAGAAAATTTAGAAGATTGGGAGGAAAAATTCCAAAAGGCGCTCTTCTAATTGGTCCTCCAGGAACTGGAAAAACTTTATTGGCCAGAGCAATAGCAGGCGAAGCAGACGTACCATTTTTTACAATTTCAGGTTCAGATTTTGTTGAAATGTTCGTTGGTGTTGGAGCTTCTCGAGTTAGAGACATGATGGAGCAAGGAAAGAAAAATGCTCCTTGCATAATTTTCATTGATGAGATTGATGCAGTTGGAAGAAGTAGAGGTGCAGGGCTAGGTGGAGGTAATGATGAAAGAGAACAAACTTTAAACCAATTACTAGTTGAGATGGATGGCTTTGATACTAATGAAGGTGTAATTATAATAGCCGCAACAAATAGACCTGATGTTTTAGATCCGGCTTTACTAAGACCTGGTAGATTTGATAGACAAGTAGTGGTACCAAATCCAGACATTGTTGGAAGAGAAGCTATTTTAAAAGTTCACATTAAAAAAATTACTATAGGTCCCGATGTTAAACTAAGAACAATTGCAAGAGGAACTCCGGGTTTTTCAGGAGCAGATTTAGCTAATCTAGTTAATGAATCAGCTTTATTAGCAGCGAGAAAAAATAAAAGAATTGTAACAATGTCGGATGTTGAAGAAGCAAAAGATAAAGTAATGATGGGTGCTGAGAGAAGATCAATGGTTATGACAGAAGATGATAAAAAATTAACAGCGTATCATGAAGGCGGACACGCAATCGTTGCTTTAAATGAAAAAGCATCAGATCCAATTCATAAAGCTACAATTATTCCTAGAGGAAGAGCTTTGGGAGTTGTGTGGACTTTGCCTGAAAGAGATAAATATTCACATACCAGAGAATATATGGAGGCAAATATATCAAAAGCTATGGGAGGAAGAGTAGCTGAAGAGATGATTTTTGGACACGCAAAAGTAACATCAGGAGCTTCTTCAGATATTCAGATGGCAACAAAACTAGCCAAAGATATGGTTACAAAGTTTGGAATGAGCAAAAACCTTGGTCCGTTAAGTTATGGAGCGAATGAAGATGAAGTTTTTTTAGGAAGACAAATTACTAGGCAAGAACATATGTCAGAAGAAACTGCCAAAAAAGTTGATGCAGAGGTGAAAAAAATTGTTGATGCAGGATATCAGAGAGCAAAAAAAATCCTCACTGAAAAGTTAGAAGATTTGCATAAATTAGCTAAAGCTCTACTAATTTATGAAACTTTAAGTGGAGATGAAATAAAAGATTTGATTTTAAAGAATACCCAACCTAATAGAGCAAAAGATTCAAATGATGAAGACAAAGAAGAAACTTCAGCGCTAGGATCCTTAGGCTTAAAACCAAAACCAGCACTTTAATTTTTAATGCGAAAATATTACACAAGACCGTGTAATTTCTATTATGGAAATTACGCAAAAAAACTTATTAAAGAAAAAAAAGCTTTATCTTTAGCTGGTAATTTAAATATAGCCTTTGATCAAGTTGAGATTATTCAAAGAAGCAGGAGCAATAGTGTAAGTAAAACATATTATTTAAACCAAATAGATTTACTAGATAAAATAAAAAAAAATGTAATTAAATCAGATTTAAAAAAAATAATTTCTAAAAGAAAAAAAATATTAGGAATAAAATTTGATAAACCTCAAATTATGGGCGTGCTTAATATTACACCAGATAGTTTTTCAGATGGAGGTTTATTTTTCGAAGAAGAAAAGGCAATCGATCAAGCAAAATTAATGATGGATGATGGAGCGATAATTATTGATGTGGGTGGCGAATCAACAAGACCAGGATCAGCAAATGTTAATGAACAAGATGAATGGAATAGAATAAAGAACACTGTTATTAAATTAAAAAAAAATTTTCCAAGGAAAATTATTTCTTTAGACACGCGAAAATCTTATGTAATGAAAAAGGGTATAGAGGCAGGAATCAATATAATTAATGATGTTTCAGGTCTTAATTTCGATAAAAATTCTTTTAAAGTTATTAATTCAAAAAAAATCCCCTTTATCTTACATCATATGCAAGGAAATCCTAATACGATGCAAAAAAATCCTAAATACGATGATGCATTATTAGATATTTATGATTTTTTTGATAAAAAAATTAATTTTTGCTTAAAAAAAAAATATAAAAAAGAATATATAGTTATTGATCCAGGAATAGGATTTGGAAAAAATTTAAATCATAATTTAAGAATTATGTCCAAAATTTCTTTATTTCATAGTTTGGGATGCCCGGTATTGATAGGAACTTCTAGAAAAAGATTTATAGAACATATAGTAACAAAATTTGATACCCCAGATCGCACAGGAGGAACGGTAGCATCAGTGTTATGTGGACTTTTGCAAGGAGTTCAGTTATTCAGAGTGCACAATGTTAAGGAAATTAATCAAGGGATATTAGTTTTTAATAAAATTTTAAGCAAAAGTTAATTCATGGGAAATAAATATTTTGGAACAGACGGAATAAGAGGTACCGTCAACAAAGGAAATATTACTGGGGAAAAGTTTTTTAAATTTGGCTTGGCTGCTGCAACTTATTTTAAAAATCAAAAAAAAACTAAACAAATTGCTATAATAGCTAAAGACACCAGGCTTTCTGGTTATACTTTAGAACCTGCTTTAGTTTCTGGTTTAGCATCAGGCGGAATGCATATATTTACCTTAGGTCCCCTTCCTACAAATGGGTTGGCAATGTTAACAAAATTAATGAAAGCAAATATGGGAATCATGATTACCGCATCACACAATCCTTACTATGATAATGGTTTAAAATTATTTGGGCCAGATGGAATGAAATTATCTGATCAAATAGAAAAAAAAATTGAAAAGCTAATAGATGCCAAAAATACAAAACAACTCACAAATCCAAAATTATTAGGTAGAGTAAAAAGATTAGAAGATGGAAATGATAGATATATTGAAATATTAAGAAAAAACTTTCCAAACAATTTTAACTTAAAAGGAACTAAAATAGTTTTGGACTGTGCTAATGGAGCTAGTTATATATGTGCCCCTAAGTTACTTAAAAAATTGGGCGCTAAAGTTATATCAATTGGAGTAAAACCAAATGGATTTAATATTAATGATAAATGCGGATCAACTTATCCATCTAAAATTCAAAAAGCTGTTAAAAAAAATAAAGCTCACGTGGGCATAGCATTCGATGGTGATGCCGACAGGATAATTATGTGTGACGAAAATGCCAAAATAATTGATGGCGATCAAATTATTGGAATGCTTGCTTGCAGATGGAAATTGAAAAGAATTTTAAAAGGTGGCGTAATAGGAACATTAATGTCCAATTATGGATTAGAGAATTTTTTGATGAATAAAAAAATTAGATTCTATAGATCTAAGGTAGGAGATAGATATGTAAAAGAAAAAATGAAAAAATTTAATTTTAATCTAGGCGGCGAACAATCTGGTCATATAATCCTTGGAAAATTTGCTACTACAGGGGATGGCTTAATGGTTGCGCTAGAGCTTTTGTTTTCTTTAAGGAAAGGAAAAAAAGCAAGCCAATTATTCAATGTTTTTAAACCTTTGCCACAGATATTGGAGAATGTAATTGTTAAAGATAAAAATATAATTCACAAAAATAAATGTAAAAAATCAATTAAAAGAGCAAATAAACTTATCAGTGGTCACGGAAGATTATTAGTTAGAAAATCAGGCACAGAACCAAAGATAAGAATTATGGGTGAGTCCCATGATAAAAATTTAATTTTAAAATGTATAAAAATAATTAAGAAATCATTAAAACAGTGAAACCCAAGTCAAAAGTATTAATTATTGCAGGCTCAGACTCCTCAGGTGGAGCTGGAATTCAAGCAGACATTAAAACTGTAACGGCTCTTGGCAGTTATGCTATGACTGCGCTAACTGCTGTTACAAGTCAAAATACAAAAGGTGTAAAATCAATTAGTAGTATTTCTACAAAAAATCTCCAGGAGCAAATAACAATGGTTTTAGATGATATTGGTGCAAATGCTGTTAAAATTGGAATGCTTCATGATGCAAGTATAATAAAATGTGTTTATAAAATTTTAAAAAAATATAAAATAAAAAATATTGTTCTTGACCCGGTAATGATTGCTAAAGGGGGTTCAAGATTAGTTAGTAATAATTCAGTAAACTATTTAAAAAAATTACTTATACCACTGTGCAATGTCGTCACGCCTAATATTCCTGAGGCTGAAGTATTAACGGGACATTCAATATCAAGCAAAGAAGATATGATAAAGGCTGCAAAAAAAATCATCAACATAGGAGCAAAAAATGTGTTATTAAAAGGTGGCCATCTAAAAAACAAAATGATTTTTGATATTTTAGTTTCTAAAAAAGAAATAAAAATTTTTCCAAAAAGAAAAATTAAAACCAGACATACTCACGGAACTGGCTGTACACTTTCGTCAGCATTAGCAACATGTCTGTCTCAAAAAAAAAATATATATAAATCATGTAAAATTTCTCTTAAGTATGTACATCAAGCAATTTCTACTGCACCAGGTTATGGCAAAGGATTTGGTCCAGTTAACCATCTAGTTTCATTTAGTTTGAGGAATAATTAATGCCCAATGTAACAGTGGTAGGAACACAATGGGGAGATGAAGGGAAAGGTAAAATTGTAGACTGGCTATCAGAAAAAGCTGACGTAGTAGTAAGATTTCAAGGTGGTCATAATGCTGGACATACCCTTGTAGTAAATAATATTACATATAAATTAAAATTATTACCTTCGGGAATAGTAAGAAAAAATAAAATTTCAATCATAGGCAATGGTGTAGTTATAGATCCTTGGGCCCTTTTAGATGAAATTAAACAATTAGAAAAATTAGGAATAAAAATTACAAATAAAAATTTATATATAGCTGAAAATGCAACGTTAATTTTACCATTTCATAAAGAGCTCGATGGAATCAGAGAAGATGCAAAAAATACAGACAACATAGGAACTACAAGAAGAGGTATTGGACCAGCATACGAAGATAAAGTTGGGAGAAGAGGAATACGTGTAATGGATCTTTCGAATAAAAGAAGCCTATCAAAGAGAATTGATATGATTTTATTTCATCATAATTCTATAAGAAAAGGTTTAAAAAAAAAACTTATAAACAAAAAAAAATTAATGAATGATTTAGGCAAAATTTCTTACAAAATATTAAAATACTCAAAACCTGTGTGGAAAAAAATAAATGAATTTAAAAAAAGAAAAAAAATAATTGTGTTCGAAGGAGCGCAAGGAATGCTCCTTGATATAGATCATGGAACATATCCATTTGTAACATCATCAAATACAGTTGCAGGAGCAGCTTCTGCCGGTGTAGGATGCGGCCCTGATACAATTAATTATATTCTGGGTATAGTTAAAGCATACACAACAAGAGTAGGCGAGGGACCATTTCCCACAGAGTTAAAAAATGAAATTGGAAACAAAATTGGAAGAAAAGGTAAGGAATTTGGAACTGTTACTAATCGAAAGAGAAGATGCGGTTGGTTTGATGCAGTATTAGTTAAACAGTCTTGTATCATTTCAGGCACGAAAGGCATTGCTCTTACTAAAATTGATGTTTTAGATGAGCTTAAAGATTTATATGTTTGTGTAGCTTACAAACTTAATGGAAAAAGAATAGATTATTTTCCTAGTTCTCTACAAGATCAAATTAAAATAAAACCAATATACAAAAAATTTAATGGTTGGTTGACAAATACAAGTGGTATCAAAAAATGGACAGATCTTCCAAAAAATGCACAAAAATATATTAAATTTATTAAAGATTATTGTGGTGTGAAAATATCTAGCATTTCAACTAGCCCAAAAAGGGAAGACACCATCCTTTTAGAAAACCCATTTAAAAAAGATTAATTTTTTGGAAGTAAATTATGTGATTTGGCTGCATTAAGCATTGCTTTTTGCAATTTTTCAAATGCTTTGGTTTCGATTTGTCTAATTCTTTCTCTGCTAACCTTATATTTTTTACTTAAATCCTCTAAAGTGGCGACATCTTCTGATAGTTTTCGAGCCGTTAAAATTTCTTTTTCTCTTGTATTTAATATAGCCATTGATTCACTCATTAATTTTTTTCTTTCTTTTAACTCTTGATCTTGAGATAATTTTAGCTCTTGATCAAGATGATCATCTACTATCCAATCTTGCCATTCACCAGAATCGTTTTCTGCAATAGGATCATTAAGCGATTTTTCTTTACCATATAGTCTTCTATTCATCGAAATAACTTCTTCTTCTTTTACTTTTAAATTTTTTGATATTTCTTTAACATGCTCAGGTTTTAGATCGCCTGAACTTGTAATTGCTAATTGATTTTTAATTTTTTTTAAATTGAAAAAAAGTTTTTTTTGGGCTGTTGTTGTACCCATTTTTACTAAACTCCATGATCTTAATATATATTCTTGTATTGAAGCTTTAATCCACCACATCGCATATGTTGCTAGTCTAAAACCTTTTTCTGGATCAAATTTTTTTACAGCTTTCATTAGTCCTATATTGCCCTCAGATACCAGTTCGCTTACAGGTAGACCGTAACCTTTATAACCCATAGCAATTTTTGCAACTAGTCTTAAATGACTAGTAACTAATTTTTGTGCAGATTTCAAATTACCTCTATCTCTCCAATTTTTTGCTAACATATATTCTTCCTCAGCAGTTAGCATAGGAAATTTTTTAATTTGAGTAAGGTAGTGTGATAAGCTTCTTTCTATCGGAGCTGATGGTAAGTTCATATCAAATGTTTTAGTACCCATTTTTCTTGTGATATGTATTATTAAATTAAGGCAATTACAAGATGACTAAATGCTAGTTTTTTTGAGGCTTTTTATCAAATCATCAAAATCTTTTGGCCTTTTTGATTCAAAAAAAACTTCCGCACCTGTTCTTGGATGTATAAAACCTAAACTTTTAGCATGAAGCGCTTGTCTTTCAAAATCTTTTATTTTTTTTTCTATATTTAGATCAATTTTTTTAAATTTTTTTTTTAATCCTCCATAAGACCTATCACCCAAAATAGGGTTTCCTTTATATTTCATATGAACTCTTATTTGATGGGTTCTTCCTGTTTCCAAGTTGCATTCAATCAAACTTATTTTAGGTAAATTTGAATTTTGAAATACTTTTATTGTTTTATAATTTGTAATTGCAGTTTTGCCTTTTTCTTTTACCACCATCATTAATTGTCTATTTTTTGTACTTCTTGTAATTTTTTCATTTATTTTACCATTTTGAGGTCTAACGGATCCCCATATTAAAGCCTCATAAGTTCTTTTAATTGTATGATTGCTGAATTGTTTTGATAAATTTAAATGAGCATTATCATTTTTAGCAATAACAATTAATCCACTAGTATCTTTATCAATTCTATGAACTATACCAGGTCTAAGTTTGCCGCCCACACTTGAAAGATTTTTTTTATATCTAAACAACAATCCATTAACAATTGTATTTTCATAATTTCCAGCACCTGGATGAACAACTACTCCCGGAGATTTGTTTATAACAATTAAATCTTCATCTTCATGTATAATGTTCAAGGGGATTTTGTTTGGTTTTATTAAGGTCTTGGTAGGTAATGGAAAATTTATTACAATTTCATCTCCTCTTTTTATTTTTTTAGAAGATATTTGTATAGGTATTTTATTTAAATATACTTCGCCATTTTTTATTAGCTTCTGCAATCTCGTTCTACTTAACTCTTTAAACTGTGCTTGCAAAAATTTATCAATTCTGCTTCCAGCGTAGTTTTCCTTTACTATTGTATCGTAAATATTTTTTTTCATTTATTATTCTATATAGTTGTTATATTAAGGCTTGTATATGCGCTCGTAGCTCAACTGGATAGAGCGTCTGGCTTCGGACCAGAAGGCTGAGGGTTCAAATCCTTCCGGGCGCACCACTTTATTTATATTTACTATTCAAAATTTATAAATTTGTTGTTTAATTTTTTTCTTAGTGTTAATTTAGCCGTTTTTACTGATGTCATCAATTAAAATATTTATAAAATTCTTGTTTTCCAAGATTATAACTTTAAAGTTTTTAGAAAGACTTTCTCAGAATTTGATCTGGAGAGATATTATTTTAAGAAAAAAACCAAAAATTGTTTCTACGCTTAAAGGAAGTTTAAAAATTTCAAATGAAGATTTATGGAATAAATCACTAAGATATAAAGTTTGGGATAGAGTTCCTGAATATATAGATGTGAACAAAGATATTGTTTATCTAGAGTTTGGTGTTTGGAAAGGTCATTCAATTAAATATTTTGCAGATAAATATAAAAATAAAAATTCTGAATTTTATGGTTTTGATACTTTTTATGGTTTTCCTGAAAAATGTTTAAATATGGAAAAAGGACACTATTCAACTGATGGCGAAGTTCCACAAGTAAATGATTCTAGAATTAAATTTATTAAAGGACTATTTCAGGAAACTTTACCAGATTTTTTAAATAAAATTCAGTTTAATCAAAAAGACAAAATAGCATTAATTCATTTTGATGCACCATTACATTCTGCTACACTTTTTAATCTTTTCAAACTAAGTGAAAAATTTGGAAATTATTATTTTATATTTGATCAATTGGGCACAGAAGAATGTAGAGCGTTAAATAATTTCAGCAAATCAACATTAAAAGACTATGATTTATATTTTGCAAGTATATGGAATAGCGCTCCCGAGGTGGTATTTGGTAGGTTTAAAACTTAATAAATTTAATTTTTTAATATTGAGGCTAGATCTTTTATAAATAAATCATCTTTGTCAGCGCTGAAAACTTTGTTCACTAAATCAATTTTTTTATTAGGTTTTTGATTAAGTTTTTTTTCTAAGATTAACAAAAATTGAACAACAGCCATGGAGTCTAGCGAACTATTTTTACCAATTAATTCAAAATTTTCTGAATTAGTAATTTTAAATTTATTTTGATTTTTATTAAATTCTAAAATTGATTCATCTATTATTCTTTTGATATCCATTGACTACAAGCTAAATACCGCATCACCATCTGTCAATGACATATCCAGAGTATTTTCGTTACTAAACAAAATATCTTCAATTTCAGAATTTGAATTTTTGACAAGGAAGCCGAAATTTCCAATTTTTTTATCTACAAATCCTGTTTTATATAGTAAATTTTTTTTATACTTATTGAATCCAATTACATCCACCAAGTCACAATTTAATTTTTTGGATAACATAAGGCATTTTTTTATAACTTCTTCGATTTCAGAATCATTTTTTTCAATAAATGATAATTCAACTATAGTTGATTTTTTAAGATTATAATTTTTTTCATCATTGATAATAAAAACTAGAAATCCTCTAAGTTTTTGATTTTTATAACTTTTAATAATCCATAATCGATCCGTATTTAATAATCTTGAATATTTCCAGCTTAACCATCTATGTTCCTTAGAAGAATATAGAGTTTGATTATTTTTTAAATTTTCGTTGAAATCATTAAAATCTGGAGAAAAATTGTTAGCAATATCAAAGTTACCATCTGACTTCATTTCATTTTTTTTAAAAATATTTTTTAATTTTTTAATATCTTCAAAAAAATTCCTAGCAAGAGATATTTTTTTAATATAACTAGAAATTACTTTTTTTTTATTTATTAAATAAATCATTCTTTTATCATAATTATATTGTGAAATTTTTTTGGCCTTAAAAGCTTCCATTACTTTCTCTGCAGTTATATTTGCAGTATTAGTAATATAAAAATCTACATTTTCTTGGTTTAAAAATTTAGATCTTAATTTTAGCGCAAGAGATTTATATTTTTCATCAATTACCCAATTACCACAGACGGCTGCTAAAAATTCTTTTTTTTTATAATAAAAAACAAGTGGTATATTATGTATTAACCCTACGATATTATTTTTTTCATCGATTAGTTTCCAGCCAATTATCCAATCTTTTTTAGTGTTTATAATAAATGGATTTTTTGCCCATATATTTTCCCAGTCTATTTTCTTAAGAACTTTCAATTGATATTTTTCAGAAAGTTTTTTTGCATCTTCGTAGTTTTCGAGGGTCAATTTTTCTAATTTCATAGGTAATTTGAAATCTAATTTCTTATTTTTTCTTCTAGCATTCTTCCACGTGGATTTCCATTATATTTTTTGATAAAGATTAAATAAATGATTAAATTGGTAAGTATAAAAAAATCTAGGTAAAATTATTTTATTTATTAAAAAAAATTTTAATTTTATGTTTTTAAATTTATTTCAAAAAAAAGCTCTAATTTTTCGTTTAGATGATATTGCTCCAAATATGAGCTGGCAAATGATGGAAAGGGTAAAAAATTTATTTAATAAATATAACGTTAAACCAATATTGGGTATCATACCAAAAAATGAAGATAAAGAATTAATGTCATATCCAATGTGTGATTTTGATTTTTGGAAAGAAGTTAAAAATTTTAAAAAACAAGGATGGGAAATTGCAATGCATGGTTATGAACATCTGTATCGCAAAAATTCTAAAAAAAACGATTATCTTGGACATGGAGGAAATACTGAATTTGTCGGCGATTCATATGACGAGCAATTTAAAAAATTAAATCAAGGTTTAGAGATTTTTAAAAAACAAGGTATCGATGTAAAGATTTTTTTTGCACCCAATCATACTTTTGATAAGCATACTATAGAAGCTTGCAAAAATTTAGGATTTAAATCAATTATTGATGGCTATGGATTAGCTCCTTATTATGAAAATGGTATAATTTTCATACCTCAATTATTTTATAAATTGTATACTATTCCATTTGGTATTCAAACAATACAACTTCATTTAAATTATTTTTCTGAAAAGGATTATTTTAAATTAGAGAATTTTGTTAAAAAAAATGAAAAAAAAATTATTTCTTATGAACAGGCGTGCACAGCAATAAGCGATTCTTTTTACAATAAATTTTTGAGAATTTTAACTAAAAAAACTTTACAAGTTAAAAGAATGCTGATCTAGCTATTTTAATATCCAATCCTCAAACTTATTTAAGTTTTTTAATATGTAATCTGGATATGATTGGTCCATATCAATTTTTTTATAAGTAAAATTTCTGTCAAAAATATCTACTTTATTTTTTATTCTTTCTTCAATTTTTTTTTCATTCACAATATCTTCTCTATTAAATTCTTGATGTGAATATATAGTAATTTTTTTTGAAATATCTTTTGGTTTTTTTAAAAAACTAAAATGCCAGCCACCATCTAATATAAGTTGAGGTTCTTTGGGTTTGTAAAATTTCCAAAAAGGCCTTTTTTTTGTTTTAATCTCTCTTAACCACTGCGGAGATTTAAGAAATTTTTTTTGGCAAATTTTTGTACCCATCCAATATTTATCAGTAATATTCAGCAAATTTAATTTTGACTGAAAATTTTTTTGCATAAAACATGCGTATTTATTTTTAACTTCAAATTCTGAAATTTTTTTCGGGTCAGGAATTTCGTCAATATCAGAGATCATTATTAAATCATCATCATGATAATTTTGAAAACCTCTTGCAATTGCATTTCTTTGATGCTGATCTCTCCAATGGTTTGGGGACCAATTCTTTTTTTTAGACTTTACATTTACTGGAATATCATCAATTATTAAGTGGTGAATTTTATCCTTAAATTTACTAAATTTTTTAATATCAAAATTTAATTTTTTTTCATTACCCGCATGATCTCTAGTTGCTTCTGCAATTATAAATTTGTCAACATTTTCATTAAGTATATTTAGACGCAAATCCAACATAAGATCTTCATCAAAGTACATGCTGCAGTCGTATAATTTCATTAAAAATTATTCTCCCATATTTACTAAGGTACCTTTTTTTCGAGCTCCGTAAAAAGCCAAATAGAAAACAACAATAGAACTTATAAAATAGAGCAAATTTAATGCTAATGCAGTCATAATATTTTTATAATCTACTACATTATTTACCAAAATAGATCTTGCTTCTTCAAATATATAAACCAGAGGTAACCCTTTAGCTAATATTTGTAACCACTCCGGTAAAATTGATAATGGGTAATAAACACAACCCAATGGCGCTAAAAGAAAAAGGGACGACCAGGCAGTATTTTCAAAAGCTGGACCAAATCTTAAGAGACCAGAGGTAACAAGCAACCCTAGTGTTGTACCAAAAAGATATAAACTTAAAAAAAGTAAAAAAAGCGGAGGACCCATTTCTAATAAAGAAACTCCAAATAATGGACTCATAAGAATAATGGCGGGAATTATTCCAATTAATGTTCTAAGCAAAGCAGTTGTTGTAAGTGCTGTTATAATTTCACTCAATTTTAATGGGGCAATAAACAGATTAGTGAAATTTCTGCTCCAAATTTCTTCTAGAAACAACATGTTGAAACTTATGCTCGATCTAAACAAAAAATCATAAAGAATAGCGCAGCTTAAAATAACACCAATAGTATTATTATAATAGTCGCTATACATAGTAAAAAATTGTGAAATAAAACCCCAAAGAATTATTTGAATTGTTGGCCAATAAATCAAGTCTAGTATTCTTGGAAAAGAACCTTTGATTAAATAAAGATGGCGAATAGATAATGCGTACATTCTTCTAAATTTCATTTTATTCCCTAACTATTTTTAAAAAAGTTTCTTCTAAATTTTTTCTTCCGTGCTTGTTTATTAAAGTGTTGCAAGTTCCTTTATCTATTATTTTGCCATTTTTCATCATCATTACTTCACTACAAAGTCTTTCAACTTCATTCATGTTATGAGAGGCCAATAGAATAGTTGTCCCTTTTTTTGATGCAAAACTTTCTATGTACGTTCTAATATAATCGCCCACATCCGGATCAAGACTAGCAGTTGGTTCATCTAAAAGAAGTATATCCGGGTCATTAATTAAAGCTTTGGCCAATGAAACTCTATTTTTTTGCCCAGAAGAAAGTTCACCAGTTTTTCTTTTTTTAAAATCAATTAAATTTAAATCTTTCATTAAATTTTTTATTTTATCTTGTAGATTATTTACACCATACATTTTTCCATAAACCTTAAGATTTTCTTCCACGGTAAGCTTTTTTGGTAATTCAACATATGGAGAAATAAAATTTACTTTTTCTAATATTTTAGTTCTAATATTTTCGTTCTCAATATTTTGATCATTAATAAAAACGCTGCCAGACGTGGGTTTAATTAATCCTAATATCATTCCTATCGTTGTTGTTTTACCACAACCATTTGGTCCCAAGAGACCAACTATTTTACCTTTGTTAATTTTAAAGTTTATATTTTTAACTGCCAAAATATTATTGTACTCTTTGTTTAAATTTTTTATTTCAATTGTCATTTATTAGATGCTCTTTTTAATCTATCGTTAATGGCTATTCCAATTCCAGTATTTGGTATTTTATTAACAATTACAGATTTAAAACCATTTTTTTTTATTTTTCTCAATGTTTTATATAAGTTATTGGCAGCTTCATTCAAGTTACCATTTTTACTCAGATTAAAATGATTTTTTTTGATTTTAAATCTTTTTCCAAACCCAACAATTGCATCACTACTTTTTGAGATTTTAACTCCAATTTTTAGTGGTATGCCAGGAGAATAATGAGATTTAAGTTGACCGGGACTTTTAATGTTTTTTACTTTTTTATAAATTTTTACTTTTTTTTTTAATATTTTGCTAATTCTCGCTGGTGATATAGAGCCAGGTCTTAATATTTTTGGCCCACTTGTTAAATCAACTATAGTAGATTCCAAACCAATTTTACTATTTCCTCCGTCTAAAATAAATTTAATTTTATTTTTAAATTCATCCACCACGTCAGCTGATGAAGTTGGACTAAGTTTGGAAGATATATTTGCACTAGGTGCGGCAAGAGGTATTTTTAATAAAGCTAATAATTTTCTTGCAATTTTATGCTGAGGAAATCTAATGGCTACAGTTTTTTTTTTAGCATTTGCTATTTTAGAAATTTTTGATTTTGGTTTTTTTTTTAAAATAAATGTAACTGGACCAGGGCATAATGATTTGTATAGTTTTAAAAAATGATTATTAAAAAAAACATCATTTCTTGAGTCATTTAATTTATTAAAATGAATTATCAAAGGGTTAATAGAAGGTCTTTTTTTAAGTTTGAAAATTTTTTTTACAGATTTATCTGAATACGCGTTTCCCGCAAGGCCATATACAGTTTCAGTGGGCAAACCTATAACATTATTGTTTTCTATGTTCCTTTTTGCTTTTTTTAAATTAGCAGAATTTGCTTTATATATATTTGAATAGATATTTTTCATAATTTAATTAGTATACGGATATATTATGAAATCAAAAAATATACCAGAGGATATAAAGTCAAAATCAATAAAAGACGCGCAGAATGAGATTATGGAGATTATTTCAAAATTGGAGAGCAAAGACTTAAATCTTGAAGAATCTATGGACAAATACAATAGAATGATTCAGTTAAATAATTTTATACAAGAGAAATTTAGAGAAAAACTTAAAAATATTACTAAACCTAACGACGAAAGGGAAAAGATATTGAAGAAAGATTAATACCTATCTTATGGAAAGTTTTTCGAAAAAATTAAATATTGTAGCTAAAGATACAGATCTTTATTTAAAAAAAATTTTTTACAAAAAGAAAAAATATTCATACTTAGTCAACCCTATAAAGTATGCAATTTTTTCAGGAGGAAAAAGATTTAGATCATCTATTATAGTAAACACAGGTAAAATATTTAATATAAATTATAACAAATTAATTATTATATCTGCAGCAATCGAATGTGTGCATTCGTACTCTTTAATACATGATGATCTTCCAGCGATGGATAATGATAATTTAAGAAGAGGTAAACTTGCTACGCATAAAAAGTTTAACGAATTTACAGCTATCCTTGCAGGTAATTCATTGCTTACTTTAGCATTTGAAATTTTATCTAGCAACGAACTAAAATTTTCTTCAAAAATTAAAAGTGATCTCATAAATACCTTAGCCAACTATTCAGGTTTTTCTGGTTTAGCAGGAGGTCAGTATTTTGATTTAACATTAGAGAATAAAAAAAGTTCTAAAAAAAAAATTATAGATATACAAAACAACAAAACAGGAAAATTATTTGCTTTTTGTTGTGAGTGCTCTGGAATTATTAAAGGTTATAGTTTAAATAAAAGAAAAAGATTAAAAAATATAGGTCTAGAAATTGGATTATTATTTCAGCTAGCAGACGATTTAATTGATTATAAAGGTGATGATAAAATTGTTGGTAAACCTACTAAAAAAGATAGAAAAAGAGGCAAACCTAATCTTGTGAATCTTCTTGGTTATAACAAAACATTAAATTTTGCCCACAATTTAAAAAAAAAAATAATAAAAAAAATAAAAAATTATGGAATTAAATCGCAAGATTTATTACAATCAGTTGAATTTATATTAAATAGAAAAATTTAAATCATGAATAAAAAAATATTGGATAAGGTAAAATATCCATCAGACTTAAGAAAATTAAATAGAGAAGAACTTAAACAAATATCAAAAGAACTCAGAGAAGAGCTAATTGATGTAGTTTCCACGACAGGAGGACATTTAGGGGCAGGTTTAGGCGTCGTCGAATTAACGATTGCATTACATTATGTTTTTAATACCCCTAAAGACAAATTGGTTTGGGACGTGGGTCATCAATCCTATCCCCATAAAATAATAACTGGAAGGAGAGATAATATTAGAACTTTAAGAAAAGGAGGAGGTCTTTCTGGTTTTACAAAAAGATCTGAAAGCGAATACGATCCTTTTGGAGCAGCACATAGCTCTACATCTATTTCATCAACTTTGGGAATAGCTGTTGCAAAAAGCTTATCTAATAATTCAAATCACGTTGTTGCAGTTATAGGAGATGGAGCCATGAGCGCAGGCATGGCTTATGAAGCAATGAATAATGCAGGTGCAATGAAATCTAAGTTAATTGTAGTATTAAATGATAATGATATGTCTATAGCCAGACCTGTTGGAGCGATGAGTTCATATCTAGCAAGATTACTATCAGGAAAAACTTATTTTAGTTTTAGAGAGGTAATAAAATTTGTTACTTCCTCATTATCAAAACGATTTAAAGATAAAGCTGGAAAGGCAGAAGAATTTATTAGAGATATAGTTTCTGGAGGAACTCTTTTTAATGAACTTGGATTTTATTATGTTGGACCAATTGATGGACACAATTTAGATAGTTTAATTCCAGTTTTAAAAAATGTTAAAAATTCAAAATACGAAGGTCCTATTTTGATACATGCTGTTACAAAAAAAGGAAAAGGATACAAACCCGCAGAGGATTCAAGGGATAAATATCATGGTGTAAGTAAATTCAATGTTGTAACTGGAGAACAATCAAAGTCTAAGGCTAATACACCAACTTATACCAAAGTATTTGCTAATACTTTAGTTAAACACGCAGAAAATGATACTAAAATCATAGGAATTACTGGAGCTATGCCTTCAGGAACGGGAATGGACATTTTTGCTAAAAATTTTCCTGACAGGATGTTTGATGTAGGAATAGCTGAACAACACGCAGTAACATTTGCTGCTGGACTAGCTACTGAAGGATACAAACCATTCGCTGCTATTTATTCAACTTTTCTTCAAAGAGCGTACGATCAAGTTGTTCATGATGTAGCAATACAAAAACTTCCTGTTAGGTTTGCTATTGATAGAGCAGGTTTAGTTGGAGCTGATGGACCTACCCACGCGGGATCTTTCGATGTGACTTATCTTTCAACTTTGCCAAATTTTGTTGTTATGGCAGCAAGTGATGAGGCTGAACTTGTTAGGATGATAAATACTGCAGTAAATATAAATGATAGACCTTCTGCATTTAGATATCCAAGAGGTAACGGTATTGGGGTAGAATTACCAAGTATTAAAGAAGTATTAGAAATAGGGAAAGGAAAAATTATAAGAGAAGGTAAAAAAGTTGCAATATTAAGTTTTGGAGCAAGATTACAAGAATGTTTAAAGGCCGCCACAACTCTTGATTCAAAAGGAATCTCAACAACAGTAGTAGATGCAAGATTTGCAAAACCTCTTGATGAAAAATTAATTATGGATTTAAGCATTAATCATGAAGCTTTAATTACAATAGAAGAGGGTTCAATTGGAGGTTTTGGATCACATGTCATGCAAATGCTTTCTGATAGGGGAGTTTTTGATAAGGGATTAAAAATTAGATCTATGATTTTACCAGATGAATTTTTAGATCATCATACACCTGAAGAAATGTATAAAAAAGCTGGGCTAGACTCACACAGCATTGTAGAAAAAATTGAAAATGTTTTAAAATCAAATGTAATTGTTGCTAAAAATACAATTAAACAACATTCTTAACCACATTGACTTTTATTCATTAGGTAGTGATCTAACAAGACGCAATTCATCATAGCTTCCCCAATTGGCACAGCTCTAATTCCAACACATGGATCATGTCTACCTCTTACAGAAATTTTTGTGTTTTTACCTTTTTTATCAATGGTTTCTCTAGAATTTAAAATTGATGAAGTGGGTTTAACTGCAAAGGATGCAACAATATTTTGACCTGAAGAAATACCTCCCAATATACCTCCAGCATTGTTGGACTTAAATTTTGTTTTACGTCCAAAACTTCTAATTTCATCAGAATTATCCTCTCCACTTAAAAAAGCTGCATTCATTCCTGCTCCTATATTTACTCCTTTTACAGCATTGATGCTCATTAAAGCATTTGCAATATCGGCATCTAATTTAGAATAAATAGGCGCACCTAATCCTGGAGGAACTCCAGCAGCTCTTATTTCAATTACGGCCCCACAAGATGAACCAGCTTTTCTAACAGCCAACAAATATTTTTCCCATAATTTTATAGATTTTTTATCTGGGCAAAAAAATGGGTTTTTTCTTATTTCATTTTTATTCCAATTTTTTTTATTACAACCAAGAACACCTAATTGTATTACTGCTCCTGTAACATTAAATTTTTTTCCAATTAATTTATTTAATGTAATTCTTGCTATTGCTCCTGCGGCCACACGACAAGCAGTTTCTCTAGCTGATTGCCTTCCACCACCTCTATAGTCTCTTATTCCATATTTCAAAAAATATGTGTAATCAGCGTGGCCAGGCCTAAATTTATTTTTTATAGTTTCATAATCTCTAGATCGAGCATCATTATTGTAAATAATCATCGAGATAGGAGTACCAGTGGTCTTTCCTTGAAAAATACCTGATAATATTTTTACCTTATCCGATTCTTTTCTTTGTGACGTAAATTTTGATTTTCCAGGCTTTCTACGGTCCATGTCTATTTGTATTGCTTTTTCGGATATAGGAATATTTGGCGGGCAACCATCCACAACGCAACCTATTGCTGGACCATGAGATTCTCCCCATGTTGTAAAACGAAATAT
>CEUZ01012835.1_pt1 | contig 30594 bp, 24 predicted proteins | sample 361511 | NCBI WGS metagenome assembly CEUZ01 (sample SAMEA2622822, study PRJEB7988) | marine metagenome | biome: marine biome (ENVO:00000447); feature: surface water layer (ENVO:00002042); material: "saline water (ENVO:00002010), including plankton (ENVO:xxxxxxxx)" | depth 5 m | reverse complement strand
TTTTAATCCACTCTTTAAGGGGCGTGGTGCGGGTTGTTTCAAATCTGCTGTAGAAATCGGCAATATCAAGGATACATCTAAATCAAATACTTTAGCAATCAAGTGGGCAAATTCATACCGATTCATATATTCCTTATCACCATAATGATAGAGGCCAAGTGCTTCTTTTTCAATTAAAACCTTTATGACGGTTGCAATGGATTCCGTCCATGTGGGATTGTTCCATTGGTCGTCCACCACACGGATGGGCTTTCTATCCGAGAGAGAATCCACCACCCATTTTACAAAACTGGCTTTCGTTCGTTTCGTATAGCCATAGACCACGTTGGCCCGAAAAATTGTTACTTTTGGATGGTTATCGGTAAGCCATTTATCCGCTGCCAACTTTGTTTGACCATATACAGAAATTGGGTTGGTTTCACCATCCTCCCCATAAGGTCCATCTGTCCCATCGAATACATAGTCCGTAGAAATCTGAATAAAATGACCGTCAAAATTTTTACATAGATTCTTGACCCCATCCACATTGATGGCTTCAGCCATTTCCGGATCGGTTTCACAGCCATTTACATTGGTCATGGCTGCTAGATTTAAAATCAAATCTGGTCGAGTTTCTGCTACCACTTTTTCTGTCATGGCAGCATCAGTGATATCCAGTTGAACACCATTATCCGAGGTGTGTCTACCGGCAGAAATTATATTAAAGTTTAACTTTAGGTTTTTTATGCATGCTTCACCTAATTGACCATATGCACCTGTTATTAATATGTTTTTCATTTTATTATTTGCCTCAGAGGCGCTGAGACATAGAGGGTATTAAAAATGGCCTATTCATAAATATTTTTTCTCTGTGTCTTTGTGTCTCCGTGACTATTCAACAGTTTCAAATGTATGGGCCACGATATCCACTTGCCGCAGGAGCATATATTTATCCTTGCCGGGATGAAAGATCATAATATGAATGAAATAGGTCCGATCGGTCGCTTCATCATAAAACAGATAGGCAATAAAAGGACCCCCTTGAGCTTCTTCGATACTCTCCCAAAGGCCTGTAGCCTTCCATGCGCCGCGGCCATTGAAATTATCCGGTTCAATCTTGAATAAATGATCTGCATACTGAATGTTCCCAAAATATTCCGGCGGAATGGCTCTCACATGATCATAAACAGAAGCGCTGTCTGAAAAAGCCAAACCATCCTCCCACTGGACCGCCAGCCATCGATAGGGAATATCCCGCCCCATCCAGAAAAACTGCTGTTCTGCACTGTCCCGCACCACCGTATATCCCCAAGGGATTTTTAATGTCCAGCTGTATTTTTCAGCCAATTCATTCTGAAGATCTTTCTGCAAAGTGGAGCCTTCAAACAAATGCTTACTCTGCCGCTTGAAAAAAAGATCATCATACTGCTTTTTCAACCATGGCCCTTGATCCTCAGCCTGCTTAATAATCTTCTCTTTTGTTGGCCCATTGATAATGAGATAGTTCTGATTCCGTGCATAGACGTCTTTGGCAAAAATGAGTTGATTTTCCCCTTCCATCGTAGATTTATACTGCGTCGGATTAAGCACACTTTTCACCAGTTTTACACCCATATTCCGAGGATGGTCCCCCACCGCTGCCACGATTACATTCACGTGATTATTCACATCATTAAAATTTTCCGGATCAACCCACACGGTGCTATAATAGGCCTCAGGCTGAGGCGTGTGAAGGGTATCACTAAAGATTGTGGTGAGGACTTGCTGTATATCCTCACGATCCTCAAATGAAGCCACCACCACCAATTCATTGTCCGCCCCTTGTGCACGGGGCTTGACCGAGTCACAGCCGAACCAAAATAAAAGGGGGATTAGCACCAACACCAATTGTCTTTGCATCGTTTTCCTATTCATTATCAAGGACGAAATTAGCCCGTTGTTTCTCAAAAAGCACGTCCAGAAGTTTTACATTTACACGGTCCCCCAGTCGAAATTCCTGTTTATACTTTCTGCCCCGAATGCAATAATGGTCTGCATCATAACTGTAATCATCATCTTCCAGCGTATCCATGTGAACGAGTCCTTCGGCTAAAGACAAATCTAAACCCACAAAAAAGCCAAAATTCACCACACCGGATATGATGCCTTCAAAGGATTGACCGATCCGCTCGTTGAGCCATCGAAGCTGTTTCATTTTGATATATTCCCGCTCTGCATTGAGGGCTTGTAGTTCGGCTTCATTCGAACAGGTCACCGCTTTTGCCATAATTTCGTGCCAGCCTCCTTTCGGCTCAAAAGATTGGTGGTGGACCATTTTAATCATGCGGTGGACCATGAGATCGGGATAGCGACGAATGGGCGATGTAAAGTGGGTATAATGGTCAAATGCCAACCCAAAGTGGCCGGAATTTTTCATGCCATATTCCGCTTTGCTCATGGTCCGTAGCGCCACCGTTTCTATCAAAGATCGAAAGGGCGAATCTTCTACATGCTTCAGCACATTTTTAATATCTTTGGGCGACAGTTCCCCTTGAGGAATTGGTATATTTAGGTGTAATAGTTTTAGGAGGTCAATAAATCGATCTACCTTTAGTTTATCCGGCTTAGAGTGGACGCGATATACAAATGGATATTTCTTTGGCAACAGCTTTGGAATTTCTGCCGCCACCACCTTGTTCGCCAAGAGCATACATTCTTCTACAATACGGTGAGATTCCATCCGTTCGCTGGGGCGAATCTCATGGGGGATGCCCTTCTCCCCCATTTCAAAAATCGGTTCGGGGATGTCAAAATCAATACTCCCTGCATCAGAACGATTTTTGAAAAGCTGTTTCGCCAATCGTTTGAGCAAATGAATTTCTTTCTTGGATTGATGGTCAGATTTCCCCTCCACAATATCCTGAACATCCTGATATGTAAATCGGGCTTTGCTGTTGATTACCGTGGGCAAAATCTCAGATTTGGTCACATTGAAGTCCTTATCCAATTTCATAATGGCGGAGACAGCCAGACGATCCTCATTGGGGCGCAGTGAGCAGAGGTTTGCCGAAAGTTCCTCCGGCAGCATGTGGACCACACCTTCTGTAAAATAGACTGAAGTGGCCCGAATCATGGCCTCTCGATCAATAAAGGAGTTTGGCGTCACAAAGTGACTCACATCAGCAATATGGACGCCCAACACATATCCATTACGAGTTTGCTGAATGGATATGGCATCGTCAAAATCTTTTGCATCTACAGGATCGATCGTGAAACAATTCCATTGGCGCAAATCTCGTCGGCTGGGAATCTCCTTTTCGATGGTGGCTTGAGAAAACTGTCCCACTTCATCATTCACCTTTTTCGGAAATTCCTGAGAATAATCGTATTTATTGAGAATCATGGCCATGTCGTTGGCAGGATCTTCTGCTTTACCGATTACCGTGACCAATTCAGCAATGATGGGGTCAAGTGCATTGCTCCAATCCTTCACCTTGCCTTTAACAATTTGCCCTTCGCCCAAATCCTTTTTCGCTTTAATTAGTCGAATGCCCCGGCCGGGATTCACAGGAGAAATGGCCATAAACATTTTGCCTGCAAACCGATAAGTAACGCCAATAAAGCTACTAGAACCTCGTTCAATCACTTTTTCCACACGGCCTTTCAGTCCTTGAGGGCTGGGGTGACTATTCAGTTTCACCCGCACCGTATCGCCGTGGATGGCATCTCCCATGGATCGTCGCCCGATAAAAATATCTTCTGAATCATCTTCCGTAATGACAAAGCCGAATCCTTTTTGGGTGACGGTCAACTTACCCGTCAATGCGTTGGGCTGTTTGGGGAGGATGTAGCGCTTCCCTTTCACAAGACTGATTTCACCTTTTTTTACCATGTCTTTTAAGAGGATTTTCACGGCACCGATTTCGCCTTGCTTCACCTTCATCCTGTGGAGAATTTCTTTCTGGCGAAATAGCTTAGCGGGGTTTTGATTAAATATGGCTAATAGATTTTTGCGCATTATAAATCCGACGAGAATTTAAGGTGAAGTTTACCGCCGGGTGAGGACTTTGAGAGTCCGATAGAAATATCCATAGTCACTGTACCGTTATATTGACGAAAGCCCACACCATAGCCCGAATTAAGGGTCATACTTCGCGCAAGATCCCCTAGACCATTTTTACCAAAGCTTGCCACAGGTTTATCGATAAATAAAAATAACTGGGATCGATCCAAATCGCCGAAAAGCCATTCGATGGTATGGATGACGGTCCAATCTACCATAAACTGGTTTTTGTAATATCCTCGGACCGAGTTGGCACCGCCCAATTTTACTTTTTTGGATTTGGGCAGCTTACCCCCATCCATAAATGCATAATCACCATGAACAAAAAACCGAAATGTGCCCCAACTTAATGTTTTGTATTGATCCAAATTAAAATCGGCCTCAATCATTCGTTTATCTCCGCCATCATCTTTAACTCGTCCCAGCGCATAATTGAATGACCAGAATCGTCCTTTTGAGGGCATCCATCGATTATTTCGCCGATCCCCTTTGACACCCAAAATAACGGCATCAGATTCAAATCGTGTGTCTGTTTCCAAATCTTTACCCATTTCCGCTTTGCCCCCAATCGTCCATCGGCCAAAGGGTCCCACACCGGTAATCATCCCCGAAGTAGATTCTAAAATATAAGATTTTTCCAAAAAGTCCTGTTCATAGCGAACCAATGTACCAAAGGGTAAGCCGAATGGGAATGGGGTCTCTATGGCAAAAACCAATGTGCGTGTTTTGGGGTCAGGCTGCTGCCATTTTAGATCCATAATGCTACCTTGCCTTCGAGCATTTTCCATATGGAGGTCTATTTCGCCTGTGGTCACCCAATCACCATTTTGATCTTTGCTAGCCCCCAAGATGCCTCCAATCTGGCTTTTGAATTGGGGATGAAAATCCACCACTGCCGCAACTCGATTATGATCGTACTTTGCAAAAGATAATATGGAATGATCATCAATAAAGGCGTATGCGTCCTGTACGTCCCTAAGCTGATCCATTGCTCGGTGTGTAGTCGATTGGCCCAAAATAGGGCGAAATAGGCGCTGCATCACCCATGGCTCGATTAATTGGTCTCCAGTAAAAAAAAGGGAATCCACTTCACCATCTAGAGATATAAAATCAAAGCCGGATTTTTCATTCCCCACGTAATAGCTTTGCCATTCACCTTTTGCTTCTAATTGAGCCTGAAGCGAATCCGCCACATCTTGCGACACAGCCACTGTCAAAACAAAAAGGGAAATAAATCGCTTAAAAATGGGCACGCACCTCTCCTCGCATTTTGATAAACCCATTATATCGTGCATCATCTTGGTATAAGATGGTACCATTGAACGATATAGACTGCCCTACCCGCATGGATGCCGTAATATTCATTCGAATTGTTCTATCGTTAGCGAGCCCCTTCAAGGCTTCCGGGGGCATGGAATCAAATCCAGTGGCAATCATATAATCAATTCGCCCTTCAATTCGGCCGCCGTCTCCAATAAACTGAATCCAATTCGTTTTTATACCATGAGCCTCTACAGAGATGGTTTTAGCGCCACCAATTGCCACATAATCTTTGGCAAAAATTAATCGTGAATCCCACTGAAATGTACCGGGACGGTGATCTTTAAAACCCAACTCTGTGGAATACCCATTTACGGTTCGTCCGGTAATTCGGTCTTTCTTAGAAGACACTGACTTATCATGGAAATCCCCCTGAATCACCAAGTGATAATTTCGTTTTAGCCGTATCTGAGATTCGCCGCCCCATTCCATTTCCTGACGCTTCTCCCACCCTCGTGGATCCATACCATTGAAATGCTCACTTATCACTTGCCAAACCCGTCGACGATTCACTTCACCTTTTCTTCGATGGATCATTTCATTTCGAATCTGACGCTGTAATATTTGGATATTTTCACCCTCCAATGTTTGATTTAATTTCGCGTCCGCACCATGATAATCTAACCTATGGTTAAACCGGTATTTAAATGCCTTCAATTTTGGGTATTTCCCCCGAGAAAAATCGTATGTAAAACGGGTACGCCCATCCACGCGAAATCCCTCATCTAATTCGCCAGTGAGAACCGTATGAGCCACGTATGAACCATTTTCATCCCGAACATACTCATTCATGAGTGGGTCGTATCGATAATGGCCCAATCCCACGCCGACCGAATCGTAGACAATGGCACGGGATTCATTCATGCCATGCTGACCATTCAGAACCATATCCAATTGAACAGGACTGGTTCGATTGCGAAAATTAACCGCCGTTCGGATGGTGCTGAATTCGTTGGTATTCTTATTGATTTTATCGTCTTGAAACCGGCGACGATAAAGCCATCGTTGACGCCAACCCGATGGACTTCTCTCTGTATAATCCAACCGAAGTGTTTTCCCCGTTTTAACTGTACCCATATCAGATCCGATGGGCGACATATTTAATAAATCTGTGCGCTGCCCTACACCCAAAGATATAGTTCGGCGTTGGGTTTGATAATCCAAGCCCAAAGTCAGATCGTTAAACTGATATACATCCTTCCGCATTTCATGCATTAGAGATACGAACGGTTTCACAGGACCATTGAACAATCGAATTTGTCCATCCACCATCTGAAAAGGTTGATCAGATTGAACACGATTCCATCGAAAATTAGCGCTATTGATCCATCCACCATTATATCGCATATCTACTTCTGAACGGTCTTTCGAATCCCCCCCTTGATTCAATCGCGACAGGTTCAATTTGCTTTGGAATACGGAATCAAACTTTAGCGATGTTTGAATTGTGGACATGGATTCTTTAATACCTTTAATTTCTACCACATCCCAGGATTCATTAAAATCCACTGCTCGCTCACGCCCCATGGCGCGGAAGTTCTTTCCATTTTGCCAATGAGATATACCTATCTCCACAGTGGCCTTTCCCACTTGAAATGGCTGTTGATCCAATCCCACTCGAAATGCATTCCCATTGAATAGAGATGATGTATTTGACGAATATATATTTTGGTCTTGAATAGTGAATGCCCCTTCTGTAGAGAGGGTTAATCCTTCTTTGAGAGGAATCGTGCTATCCAATTGGAGCATTTGGTGGCTTTCTGGCGCCCGCAGTGATTGGCCTGGCGCATACCGCTGACGGTGATCGACACCGTCTGTAGCAACAAATTCATAATAAATTCGGTTTTGGTCAGAGATTTTTCGCACATATTCACCAGCAGGGTCTGGACTAAAGTGAATGGTATATCGGCCATCTCCAGGTATGGTATTTGGACGATAATAATAAATGGATTGAATCAGTTGATAATCCCCAAGGGAGTCCGCCACCACACCTGATTGATAAATCTGATCTTCTGAATTGAACAATGACTTGTGGTCTGCAGTCAACTGGGCAGACCTCTGATCGTCTCGTTCATCCATATATGCCAAATGAAATTTTCCATTTTCGCCCACGACTCCAGAAATATCTGCAGCAATATAATTTGTCTTATACTGAGAAGACCGGTATTGGTATTCAATATCAATGTCCGAATCAAAATAGATCAAATGCTTGGGCGTAAAAGTCAATTCACCGGCGGTATAGTCCATGATATAATCTCGATCGGCCCCACGGTTCAATTCTAACCCGTTGAGCCAAACGGTTTCTGATCCTGCAGCAATCACAACATTTCTTTCCTCGGTTTTGGATGTAAGAAAATAAGGACCTTGATGGCCGTCCCGCCCCTTAATTTCCATCCGATGATACCGCCCTTTAGATTGACCAATTACTGCTTCAAATTGGGTATCATTATAATTAATGTTATTTTTTATCCCTATTATTTTTCTATTGTTATTATTGTATTTACCATTATTTGTATTTAAAGATATGTCTCCCGCTGTTACTTCGCCTGCAGAGTGAGATACATTTAAGTACACTTTATCTAATTCTTCCAATGCAGCCGTGGTGCCATCAGGTTGAATTGGAATGGATTCATCTGTGATCGTACCCGATACATTGACCTTATCGCTGAGCTTCCCCGCCAATTGGAAGCGAAGTCCGCCACCCAATCCACCTGCCCCTTGAGAAGACATTTCTACACTACGAAAAAATGATCCAGATGCATTAATGGGGTAGGATTTCGGCGGTGGTGTGTTCTGCGGGCCTTGCACCTTTTTTTCTAGGGTTGAATCTGCGGACACGGCCAAACTATCCAACAGGGGCAATTCATCAATAATCGGACCAATTTTTATAACGACAGTTGAATCAGATTCCATTTGTCCGAACAATAGAGATATCCCAATTAAGATGGTCAGTAATTTATAGTGATGTGACCAGATCATAAATTGTGATTCCCTTATCGCTCAACACCCATACCATATTATCGACCACAACGGCATCTTTGACTATTTGATGTTCTAAAGGTAATTGGATGGGATTACTGCCTAATACTTGAATCATCCCTTTTTCATCGACCACGATCCATGACTGGTTTATTGGCAAAATACGAATGGGTTCGTTCACAGCCACGCTATATCGTCGGGTTAACCGTCCCGATCGAGCATGGATATGCACCTGCGCTTTACATGACAAGAGCAAGGCCAGTTCATCCCGCTGATTTATGGCCATGTCTGATACACAAGTTCCACCATCCATATTACTGCTCAAGTCTAAAAATAAGTTTAATCGGCCGGATAATCCCCCACTGTGGCGGATTTCATTAGTCTCAGTAGAATAAAGATAAAAATTCCGTCTGGTATCCATGGCCATTTGTGATGGATAAATGGTTTCATCATCCAAAGAAATATCCTGGATAAAATTTAATGCGGCATCAAACTGAATGATTTTATGCGCGGACTGATCCAATACAAAAATATCCAATTGGCTGCCTGTTATATCTACCGGATCAAATAAATCTGAACCGTGACTACCAAAACTGGTTTTAATTTCTACAGAATCAGATGCCCATAGACCTAACTGGCGGCTTTCAGAATCAAAAAACACCACACCTCTAGGCGTTTTCACTAATCGATCGGGTTGAAAATCAGATGAAATGATAGATGGGGTTAAATCCAATTCCACCACCTTTATGGCGGATTGGCCCGCAAGCGTCCCCAGAATACAAAAAAAAAGAAAAGACGCTTTCGTCTTATTCAGATGGAGACTCCTCCGTTTGGGATATGGGATGGGTTAAAAACCAGGCACCAATACCGATCATAACCAAGGCAATCAATTGAGCGCCAGAAAGTCCGAACAGGTATTTCTGGTTCAATCGCAAGAATTCAATTAAGAACCGCTCTACACCACCCAGAACCAAATAGGTAAAGAATAGACTTCCTTGTACTGTGACTTTCGTCCGTTTTTGATACAAATAATAAAATATGCCAATTCCGAGGAGTGACTCATAAATCTGTGTAGGATGCACTTTCAATACCCCCGGATCAAACCCTTCTAAACTAATCCATGGATAATAGGTCTGAAAAATGCTGTAAGTAGATGGGGGCAATCCATCAGGGAACGCAATACCCCACGGTAAATGAGTGGGCAAGCCATAATCGTCTCCTACTAGCAAACATCCGATGCGACCCACAGCATACCCTAAAATGACCAAAGGTGCAGCAATATCTACGAATTTTGGCCAGAAGAGATTATTCTTCCGAATGACGTATGATACGGCAAGGAATCCCCCAATGAGTCCACCCAGGAATACCAATCCTGCACCACTGAAAATCATCCCCATTGGATCTGCTTTTACACGGTCAAAATTCTCAATCAAATAATAAATCTTAGATCCGAGGATACCGCCCAATGCAGCGGCAAACACAATATCTCCTGCCAGTTTTGCATCATAGCCCAACCGCTTTAAATCTTTATTCAAAAAGAAATAACAGGAATAGAATGCCACCATGAGCATAAACCCGTATGAATTAATTACCGGATGGAATTCAAATCCGAAAATACTGATTTCACCAAAATCAAAAATAACAGGATACATTTATAGCTTTCCTCCACAATGGGTACAAAATTTATGTTCAGGAGAAATCCCTTCTCCACAATGGGTGCAGAATTTTCCGCCGCCTGTTTTCGGCACGGATGCACCACTCTCATTGGTTTCCTTTTTCCACTGAGCGGATGCCATCCAACTCACAATCACGGCCACAACGGCCAACACGACTAATGGTTGCCAAAGGGGTAACTTATGTCGAATGGGTTTTTGGTTGGTAGTGGGTGCGGGCACAGACGATGCAGTTCGATCATCCGATGCCAGCATGGTTTGCAATTTATTGATTGAAATTTCTCCCGATGGATTTTCATATGCGAATGAAACGGATTTGGCAGTATTGGCCTTAAAATCGCGAATATGGATACGATTGAAATTGATCCCGTGCTGGTCCTTAAATGATTCCGCTTCTGCTTCAGAAAATGAAAAATTCTCTGCCACCAATGGTTCTTGAATTATTATATGGGCATCATCTACAGGATGGTTCAGTTTCAATGTAAAATCACCGCTTCTTTTAATGCCGTCTTTATGCCCATCAAAAAAGATAAATATGCGAAACTTGGATTCAATTACACTCACTTGCACATAGGAACGCTGATTCTGTTTGAATACAGATAAATGCTTTATCGCTGCTTCAGATGCGGCTGTACCGCTCACAAAGAATACGGAATCCGTATTGGCAGGCACATCCATTTCAAAATTGAGCGGCACTTGCCCTTCCTTAATCTTTCCATCCACTTCCGCCATTAATCCTTCAAAATAGTATTCCGGATAAAGGACCACTTCAATATTGGTAAAGGTTGATTTCTGAGCCGTTGCCAGCCCCAAGAATGATAAGATGATGATAAATCGTTTCATGTGTGTTGACTTTCCCCCTATATACAGGGGCTAAAGTTACAGCATTCTCCTGTGAATATTTAGGATGAAGTGGTGAATTTCACCAAAACAAAAAGGTCATAAATCGTATGTGTATAAGCGACCACACCAAAGCCCCTAATTACATAAATGACACCAAGTACAATGCCTGCAATCATCCGAATTAAAAATAAATCCATACTGGGCATTTCACCATATACACCTACAAAATGAAATCCGGAAAAAAGCATGGCTGCCAATATCACAGCGCCGGATTTTTGAGCCATCTCTCCCCATTGAAAAATAAATCCAAGTACAGCTGCAAACCCAGTAATCAAAACCACGCGAAATACAAATTCTTCATAAATCCCTGCACCCACGGCCAATACGATCTGCTGGAGCAAACGGCTATCCTTCCCTGCCATAAGAAAGGTTGGTGACCAAATCATGATAATGGTCAACACAATGGCCCAGCCAATACTTTCAAAAAACATAGTGAGTAGGAATTCACCTTTGATGAAAGAAGTCTGAAGGGATTTTTTCTGGCGAAGAAAAGCAATCATAAATCCAATGAGAAATGTCCCGGAAAATCCGTAGACACCAAAAATCCCAAACACCTCCAAAATCTGACGCATAAGCACATCAGCCCCATTCCGAAGTAACGGCAGATCACTGGCGGCGATGGCAAAAACGCCTATTTCATAAATCAAAAACAAGGGCAGTGTAAAAATAAAACTATAAAGGGGAGTATGCGTTTCGGTCCAATAATTCGGTTTATTCATAAGGTTTAAGTGTTCGTGTGTTCATGTAATCACATTAACACTTTAACACTTGTGCACATATTGTTAGTCTGTATCAATTTGCAAAACAGCGAGGAGTGCTTCTTGGGGAATTTCCACCTTGCCAATGGATTTCATCCGCTTCTTCCCTTCTTTTTGCTTTTCCCACAATTTCCGCTTTCGCGTGATGTCGCCCCCATAACATTTGGCGGTCACATTCTTTTTAATCATTTTGACGGTAGATCGTGATACGACCTTATTCCCCAATGCTGCCTGGATGGGCACATCAAACATTTGTCGCGGAATGAGTTCTTTCAGTTTTGTACACATAGCTACACCCCGATGATAGGCATCGTTTGTATGGGTGATAAATGAAAGTGCATCCACTGTTTCATTATTGATCAAGATGTCCAACTTTTTTAGGTCGCCAGCCATATAATCTTTCAGATGATAATCCAAGGATGCATACCCTTTGGAAGTGGATTTCAATTTATCATAAAAATCGAAAATAATTTCACCCAGCGGCAGTTCATAATGGAGCTGGGCTTTATCGGCGGTGAGATAGTTCGTATTAATATAATTCCCCCGCTTCTTCTGGCAGAGGGTCATAATATTGCCGATAAATTCTTTCGGTGTAATAATCTCAGCAGATACATAAGGCTCCATAATGGTTTGAATCTCTCCTGTAGGAGGCATCTTAGCAGGGGTATCCACTTCCACGATACCGCCGGAACGCAATTCCACTTTATACCGCACGTTGGGCGTGGTGGTCACCAATGCCAAATCAAATTCCCGCTCTAGACGTTCTTGGATAATTTCCATATGGAGCAAACCTAAAAATCCGCAGCGAAAGCCAAATCCCAACGCCTCACTGGTCTCTGGCTCAAATAATAGGGATGCATCATTTAGTTTCAATTTTTCTAAGGCCAGCCTCAATTGGTCATAATCATCCGCATCGGATGGGTATAACCCCGAAAAAACCATGGGTTTAATTTCTTTAAACCCTGGCAATGCTTCATCTGCCGCATTGGCTTTGGTAGTAATCGTATCCCCGGGCAAAATGTGGGATACATCCCGGATGCTTGCCAATAGATAACCCACATCCCCGGAGCGGAGTTCTTTTGCCGGTACTTGCTTCAGAACAAAATGGCCTACTTCTGTAATATCATACTGGCGGTTATGGGCAAAGAATTTAGCCGTAGTTCCTGCCTTGAGTACACCATCAAAAATTCGAACGTAAGGAATGGCTCCTTTATAATTATCATGGACAGAATCAAATACCATGGCACGGAGCGGTTTTTCTGAACGGTCATCTGGTGGTGGAATTCGATCAATAACAGCATCAAATACATCCTGAATTCCAATGCCACTTTTGGCGCTGGCACAAATAATTTCATCTTCATCGCAACCGATAAGTTCTATCAATTGACCTTTGACCTCTTCTACCCTTGCGCTGGAAAGATCCACTTTATTAATGATGGGAATAATAGTTAAATCATTCTCGATGGCCAAATAGGCATTACTCACGGTCTGGGCTTCCACACCTTGGGCTGCATCTACCAATAGCAATGCACCTTCGCAAGCGGCCAAGGATCGGGACACTTCATATGTAAAATCAACATGCCCTGGTGTATCAATAAGATTGAATATGTATTTCTGCTGATCAGTATGGGTATATTGCATTTGAATGGGGTGGCTTTTGATGGTAATCCCTCGCTCCCGCTCCAGATCCATCGAGTCTAAAACCTGATCCTTCATATCCTTTTTAGCTAAGGTATGAGTTTCTTCGAGTAAGCGATCTGCCAGAGTAGACTTTCCATGATCAATATGGGCTATAATACAAAAGTTACGTATGTGGGCGGTTGACATATGGACGAAATTACCCCATTCTTCTTAGAAACTACGATTCAAAAAATGCGTTATTTTTGTTAAAATTTTACATAACTTTGAAATTATTTATTCTAAAACAAAACCATAATCCAAAACAAAAAGATAAAAATAACGATACTGAAAGGAATCTTATGAAACGAATATTTTTAATGACAGCACTTTTTACCCTTTTCGCTTGCGAAGATAAAGACGATAATGATGAAAGCAGTAACATGATTGGCACTTGGGAATTGACCAATATGGGTGAATATGCAAATGCTGACTGCTCTGGTGAGATAGATGATTCCGGATGGGCTTTTGTCCAAGCATTTGGGATGGAAATGACCCTAGAATTGAAATCCGGCGGCACAGGTACATATACAATGAAAATGGGACCGGAAGAGGAAGAAATTCCTGTAACATGGGATGAAAGCAAATCTCAAATTTGTATGATGGGTATTGAATGTCTCACTTATAAACTGAGTGGTAATTCATTTACCTTAGATGCACCGGACGAGGCGTACTGTGAAGATGATGGTGGCGATGAAACGAATCATTCTTCTCAAGCCACTTGCGATGCGGCTGGCAATATGTGGCATGAGGCTTCTTGCTCGGTCATGACTTTCACTAAGGATTAGAACTCTCTTTTTTTGTCCCTGCTCCCTTAACAGGCACGGATCGAAGGCGGAAATTCATCTATTGGGGATTAATCCCCAATTTCTGATCTACTGAATGTCCAAACTAAAAATTGGGAGATGTTTTAGTTTGTAAAGAATAATATGGTACTCATTTAAGCTGTCATTCATGGCGGAGTAAAATAGATTTAAAAGAGAGGTTTTTGGGTTTCAACCTAATTCTAAGACGTTACAATATCGGGACTAACTCTCACCCTCAAACTTAACTGATACTAGTTTTGATACTCCTTTTTCTTCCATGGTGACACCGTACAAATAGTCCGCGGCCTCCATAGTGAGTTTGTTGTGAGTCACCACAATAAATTGAGTGTCATCGGCAAAAGAGTTAAGTACCCTTTTAAATTTCTGGATATTCACATCATCTAGAGGTGCATCCACCTCGTCTAGTATACAATATGGACTAGGCTTATACTGATAAATGGCAAAAAGAAGTGCTATGGCAGTTAAAGACTTCTCTCCTGCAGATAGCATCCTCAAACTTTGGTTCTTTTTTCCAGGTGGCTGGGCATGGATAGCAATGTCTGCTTCCAATGGATCGGGATCGCCGATAAGAGACAATGAAGCCGTCCCCCCTTCAAAGAATATGGAAAATAGATTGCTGAAATTCAGTTTAATATGATCGAATGTTTCCTGAAATTTCTTCCGAGCCACACGGTCAATCTTTTGGATCGTTTCTCTTAAATTATCTTCAGATGTAATCAAATCCACCCGCTGCTCCATGAGTGTTTCTAAACGGGTTTGCTCATCTTCATATTCCTGCTGAACTGCCATATTGATGGGGCCGATACTTTCGATGCTGCGATTGATCCGCTCAATACGTATTTCCAAATCATCCGGTTCATCATCCACCACCATTTCTGTAGGCAGATCCATGTCGTATCGGTCTTTGATCCGCTCACGAATGATATTGACACGCTGTTCCATTTCAGCAATTTTCAATTCATTCGTTTTTAACTCTTCCAAAAGCGCTTCTTTGGATTGCTGCTCAGATCGAATCGTTGCTTGAATTTCTTCCATGGATTGATACGTGTCATTCACCATCCCCTGTTTCAATTCCATGACAGACCGATCTTTCACCAATTGCCCGGAAATGGTTTGAAGCTTCCCTTCCCCATCCTGGATTTGATCTTTTAGTGTGGTCCGTTTTTCTTTTAATGCTTTGATTTCTTTGGCGATAGTCTGTTGACGGTCTTCCAACTCTTGGATCGTTTCTTGGGTCACTCGTTTTTGAAAATTGAGATTATCCTGTTTATTTTCCAAATTCAGCAATTCAATACGCAATCCTTGCACCGCCTGTTGGAATGTATCCCGCTCGACCTGTACATCCACCAATTGAGTGGATGCTTCAACCGCTTTGGCTTTCAGATCGGCGATAACAGCTTCGCCTTTGGCCAAGCCTGGCTCCAATTGTTTTGCAGCTGCATTTAAATCACTAATGGCCTTTTTTGTATCCGACACTTCTTGCTGTAGGCTCTTCACTGATTCTAACCCTTGGGATTGTTTATAATGATTCCGGATGAGACCTGTTTCAATCTTATTTAAATCTTTAGAAGCCGATTCCAATTGATCACCCAATGTGCTGACCTTACTAGACATAGAATCGATTTTTGAAATAATTTTATTTAGATCACCTTCATTCGATTCAATTTCTGCAGTTAGCTTTTCAATGCTTTCATTCAGGGATTCAATTTTTTTCTGGCGCCCCATCAAACTGCCGTCGCCATTTTTTCCCCGATGCTTGAATACTTGATTCTGACCAGCATAAGCCCCATTCAGATCCACCACGTTCCATCCGCTCAAGTCATGTGCATCCAATGCAGATGATAAATCTTCAACAATCAGTAAATTCCCCACCAGCATATTGGCCAAGGATTGGTGTGATTTCAATGCACCACACAAATCAGCGCCCGTGCCTAAAATACCATCCCCTTTGGGTGCATTTAGAGGCGTCACAGCAATATCAGTTAATTCTTTTAATGGCAGGATGGATAGATTGCCGATTTCATTTTGCTTGGCAGTCGATAAAATGGATAATGCAGCGTTACGGTCTTTCGCCACAAGGCATTTGGCCCAATCACCCAACGCACTTTGAAATGCATTGGCATACTGATCCTCCGTCTGGAATAATTCACCCACTGTACCGACCACACCAGTATAATCGTTTGGCCCATCTAATATCGCACGCACCCCTTCTGGATAACCTTCTTTCTGTTCTACCAATTCCGTGTAAAATGCCATCTGCCCTTTGAGGGATTCTAAATTGGATTTCGATCGGTGAATCTCCATAGATAAGTCCGAACGTTTTTCTTGATCAGAGGCCATTTCGGTTCGGGCATCGTTCAGACTTAATTGGGCATCTTCAACTGCCTTACTCAAAGCAATCTTTTTGGATTCTAAATCTTTTTGTTCGCCACTGTGATCTTTTTGTGCAGAGACAATGGTTTCAATCTTTTCTTGGAGTCGAGACAAGGCATTGGATTTTTCTTCAACAAGAGATTGGGTGCGATCCAACAGAGAACGGTCATCGGCCATTTTTCGTTGGGCATCCCACCGGACATTTTGAGCTTTTTCTAATACATCTTGAGCGGATTTGTATTTTTCCTGGACGGAATCAAATTCTGATTTTTTCGTTTTATACTGGGATAATTGTTCATCCAGTCTCGGCGCCATCTCTACCAATTCTTGATCATGGGTGTCGATTTGGGTTTTCAGATCAACCTGCTTATCCCCATTGGTAACGGTTTCCCGATCTAAGCGATGGATGTTGGCTTCAGCCGCCTTATCCTGCTCGGACCACACGAGGACATTATTCCGAGCCGTTTCCCGCTCTTCTTCCAGTGTTTTCAATGCAGACTGGAGTGCTTGCAGTTCACCTTGCTGTTCGCTGTATAAAGTTTTGAGCTCATCCAATTTCGCTTCATGGAGGGATGTATCAGAGGATTTTTCATCCTTCAAATGGTTGTATTCCATCACACGCTGACGCAATGGACTGATTTCACTTTCAAATTCGTGGATACGAATAAAGGCCAGTGACAGTTCACGCTCTTTCAGTTCTTCGGATAATTTTTCATGGCGTTTGAACCGCTTGAGTTGAAGATTCAGGGCATAGACTTTTTGCTCTACTTCTTGAACAATATCATTGATTCGTTCTAAATCCTGCTGAACCGCATCAAACTTTCGCATGGCAGAGCGCCGCTGCTGTTTATACTTATTGATGCCGGCCGCTTCTTCAAACATCCGTTTTCGGTCGTCCGCAGTTTCAGATAAAATCTGTTCAATCATTTTTAATTCAATAACGGAGTAAGCATCCGAGCCCATACCCGTATCCACAAATAGATCATGGATATCTTTAAGGCGGCAAGGGGTACGATTGATAAAATATTCTGATTCCCCATCTCGATACACACGGCGGCCGATTTCAATATCGTTAAATTCTAAAGGCAGTTTGCCACGGTTATTATGGACAGTGAGAAATGCTTCGCAAACGGATAGAGGTTTGAGGCCATCAGCCCCGTTAAAAATCACATCCCCCATTTTGCCTGAGCGTAGTACAGAATACTTCTGTTCGCCTAACACCCATCGGATGGCATCGACAATATTGGTTTTACCGCATCCATTGGGGCCGACAATAACAGTTACGCCTTCACCAAATTTGAGCTTCTCCTTTTTGGCAAAGGATTTAAAGCCATGTAGATTGAGTTCTGATATATACATTTCCGAGGTAAAATAGGTTGCTGAATCTAATGATTTTTAGAGGAGAATACTATAAGGATAATTGTTAGAATCACCCCTGAGCCTATTAATGGATGAAAAAGATTTCAACATACAGTAAGCTCACTAATCAAATGATTATCCCGGCGGCCATGTCATTTGCCGTCCACCGAGAATATGCATATGAATATGAAATACAGTCTGTCCCCCATAATCATTTGTATTGAAAACAGTCCGGAATCCGCTGTCATCTATCCCTTCTAATTTGGCTATGGTCTTGGCAACCATGAGCATTTCACCGGCCAAGGATTTATTATCAGATTCCAATTCATTAATGGAACGAATATGCTTTTTTGGAATTACTAAAATATGTGTGGGCGCTTTAGGGTCGATATCCCGAAATGCCAGTACCGATTTGTTTTCAAAGACAATATCACCTGGAATATCTCCGGCGACGATACTGCAAAATAGACAATCGCTCATGGTTATCCTTCCATCAGTTGATTCAAATTCGCAATGGCCGCCAGGGCGGCGGATTCACTTCGAAGTCTTCGCGGGCCCAGTGAGGCAACTTCTACATTGGCATGGGTCATTGCTTCAATTTCAGCTGTTGAAAAATCCCCCTCAGGACCGATAATTACATAAACTTCATTTTTCTCATTCCCTAATGCATTTGCCAAGGTCAATGTACCCGTCATGTGGCCCAATAACTTTTTGTCCTTTTCATAGGATTGAAGCCAATCTTTTAACTGTATTGGCTTATGAATGGTAGGGAATAAGCTTCGACCTGCTTGTTTCGCAGCAGAAATGATAATCCGCTGGGCCCGTTCCATATTTAATTTATTTTTTACCGAACGATCTGCAAGAATAGGATGGATAGACTTTACACCCAACTCAGTAGCTTTTTCCATGACCATATCCATTCGGCTGCCCTTAATTAGGCCTATAACCAAATGGATGGCATATTCTGACTCACCATAATTTGGAATGGATTGAAGGATTAACCCAGAAACTTGGTTTTGAGTCGATGTAACCTGCCCCTCATAGGCCGTCCCATGACCGTCTAAAAGCCAAATGATACCACCAAGGCTCCCCCGTAGGGATCGGGTGTAATGGGCCGACTCCGATTCAGAAAGTGAAAATTGATCTGTGTTGATTTGATCCGGTTGTATCGAAAAGAAATGTTCTTCCATTACCGGCTTTTTAGGCCAAATGTCCAGGTTATATTGATGGCCATTCCATCATAATTGTTTTTATCATCCACCGTTTGGCCCATGGGTAAAAATTCATATCCGATAGAAGCAGAAATAGCACTCCCGCTCATTTGCCGAAAAGAAGCACCCATGACCAATTGTGCGCCATAAGTAAAAATAGTGGGTGCCTTCCGCCACCGGTTTTTAAATGATCGATGCTGTTCATTGCCATCGATAGCCAAAATTGGCCCCAGTTTCGCTTGAACAAAGGGAGAAAAATTATTGGCAATCTTGCCTTCAAACGGCAGCCATCTTATCGTCCCAAACATGGGGAACATAATCAATGCTTTATCACCCACATTAAATTGCTCCCCAGTATAGGGATTATATACAGGCAACTCTGTTTCATTTTTTATATCAAAGAAGCGGAGTTCGAATCCGGCAATCATATCATCCTTTAATTGCCAATCTCCTGCAAAATGAATCCCTGATCCTTGCGTACCCGTGGTCAGGCCAAACCCTCTTCTTATTTGAGCAGATAGATGCGAAATTCCCAAAAGGGTAACGCAAATTATAATTATTTTTTTCATGCTTTTACTTGATTACTTTTACGGATTTCTTTCATTGTTTCCCATGTTTGATCGGAAGCAACTAAACGTTCTACTATACGATCATGCAATATGGATGTTTCGAATATTTCTTTTACATCTTCTACTTTCACCTTGGTATACCAAATTCCTGCAGGATAAATAACAATGGCAGCACCCATCTCACATGCATCGAGGCAACCGCTTTTATTGGCCCGAACTTTACCTTTCAGTCCATGTTCATTAATCATTTGAACAAATTTCATTCGGATGTCTTTGCCACCAACTCGTGCACAATCCCCCTTCACGCTGCATTCTGCTCGTTCATTAATGCAAATAAATATATGTTTATTGTACTTCATGATGGCTTCAGAATGACCTTGCCAATTTGATTTCCATTCTCTAAATGGGCATGGGCTTCTTTAATTTCACTCAGATCGAACGAACGATCCACAACAGGTTTAATCTTTCCATCAACCACCAAAGTGACACAATCATCAAAAGCAGCGACGTCTCCCATGGTGGATCCCAAAACGGATAACTGCTTCGAAAATAAATATCGGATATCAAAAGAGGCCTTCGGACCTGTGGTTGCACCGCAAGTGACCAACCGTCCCCCTTTACCCAATATGCGCATCGATGTGTTCCAAGTGAACTCTCCCACATGCTCAAATACCACATCCACACCTTGTTTTTCGGTATAATCTTTCACAGAAGAAATAATATCATCATTATAATGGTCCAATACCAAATCCGCCCCTAAGCCTTCTGCATGTACTCTTTTTTCCTCACTTCCACCGGTGGTAATGACTCTACATCCTTTGGCTTTGGCAATCTGGATGGCCATGGTACCAACGCCTGACCCCGCACCCCACACAAATAGAGTTTCACCGGTTTCAATCTTGGCGCGGCGAACGAGCATCCCATAGGCTGTTTGAGCCGTGAGGGGAAATGCAGCAGCCTCCTCAAATGATAAATGATCGGGCTTTAATCGAATGCTAGACTCAGGCAATACAATATACTCGCATTGTGTTCCATCCTGATTTTCGCCCAGTATGCCCCATTGATTGCAATAGTTCTCTTGCCCTCTCGAACAAAATCGGCAATGCCCACAATAAACTAAAGGTTGAATGCAGACTGCATCACCCGTTTTGAATTGGGATACATCAGAACCAGTATCAACAATCTCGCCTGAACCATCACTTCCCATAATCATGGGCAAAGGTACACCGGGTATGCCGCGGCGAACCCATAAATCTAGATGGTTCATTGCCGATGCCTTGATCTGAATCAATACCTCATTTGATTCTGGTTCAGGATCCGATACAGTTTCGTACCGAAGTACGTCTATACCTCCGTGCTCATGGATGCGGGCAGCGTTCATTCACCCTCAGACTTGGATAAAATCATTTTATCAACACTGTATTTACCGGGACCCAATAATGCAATTGCGGTAAAAATGGAAAAATATATCCATGCACTTTCAGGACTACCTGTGGTGGTAATATGATGCATTGCGGCAAAAAGCATGGTTGCTGCTGTCACGACAGCGACTGGTTGAGTAAATAAGCCTACCAAAACCAAAACAGCACAGATCGATTCCCCTGAAGCAGCCATGAACCCAAATAATGGATTGGCAAAATCTAAAATACCTCCAAAATATTTACTGAATGCGTTACCCAGGCCTTCCCATTTTTCAGGGTTGGTAATTTTTTTCCAACCGTGATTGGCAATCATATAATAAGCTGGCAATACACGTAATACTAGTAATCCGTATGCGTTACATTGGATTAAACCTTTACAAAAGTCTTTGAGTTTATTCATTCGTTATCATCCTCGTGATTAATATCCTCAAAATCTGCATCTTTAATATTCAAATTTTTATAGGAATCCTTTTTTTTAATGGTGGGATCTTTTGGCTTGGATAGGATGCCCATTTGTTTCGCCATGCCATAGAACAAGTAAGCCAATCCCCCCAGAAGTAATAATTTAATCATGTTATAATCCTGTGGTGGGATTGAAAAACTTCGTCCCCGCTACAGGTTGGCGTATATAATTTATCACTTCATCCAAATCCCCCTGGTTATGGACAAAATCAATGTTATTCGTATTGATAATGACCAAAGGTGTGTCCTGGTATCGAAAGAAATATTCATTATACACTTGGTTCAATGCGTCAATATAATCTTCGGACATATTTTTTTCAAAATCCCGACCCCGCCTTGAGATATTTCGCATAAGCGTTTCTGTATCGGCCTGAAGAAAGATGACCAAATCCGGGCCGATGACATTTCGCTCCATCATGTTCGCAACGGTATCGTAAAGTGACATTTCTTTTTCATTCAAGTTCAATGATGCAAACAGTCGATCTTTTACAAACATATAATCGGTGATGACCAGGTTCTGAAACATATCCACTTGCCGTAAATCTTGCTGCTGTTGATAGCGCTGGAGTAAAAACCAAAGCTGGGTTTGAAAAGCATGGCGCTCTGGATCCTCGTAAAAATCAGATAAAAATGGATTATCTTCAAATTCTTCTAAAACCAATTTGGCACCAAGTTTATCGGAGAGGAGGTTTGCCAAACTGGTCTTCCCCACGCCAATGGTGCCTTCTATGGCAACATAATACAAATTTCTCATGCTGATTTTTCCAACTGATGGTTCCGAACTGTTGAAGTGTACGGACATAATTTTAATAGGTCAGAAACCGACCTGCCGAAATCTTGAACCATAAATTCCGGTGCAATTTCGGTCCAAGGAACGAGGACGAACTTACGTGCAAAAAGTTCAGGATGTGGAACCTTTAAATGGCCCAAATCAACAGATTTTGTTTCGTAGGCCAATATATCCAAATCAATAACTCTCGGCTCATTTTTTTCATGATCTTTTGGACGACCCAACATGAGTTCAATTCCCTGGCAGACCAATAGCATTTCTTCCGGATCGAGAGATGTTTTGATTTCAACAACCGTATTTAAAAAGGCGGGCTGATCTGTTTTGTATAAAGGGTCGGTCTCATAAATGGATGCGGTTCGTTTCACGGATATTTCGTCCCGCACATCCAATGCGGCAATAGCAGTAAATATATTAGTTTCTCGATCGCCAATATTTGATCCAATGCCGAGGTAGACCAATTCAGGCATAATCCTCCTTAGCCCGTTCGATCTCCACTTCGATCGTATCCAGAACCCCTTTCACCGGTGCGTGGGGTTTTCTGACACGGATCATAATTGTATCTATTGGATGATTCTTAATGATTTCTTTCGCAATAGAATTGGCCAGTGCTTCAATGAGATAAAATTTATCTTTCTTCACACATTGATCCACAGTTTTATAAATCGTTTCATAGTTAACCGTGTCTTCCAGGTCATCTGATTTGCAGGCTACTTTTAAGGATAGATGCATTTCCACATCCACTTCGAATCGTCCACCCAAATGTTTTTCTGATTCATCTACACCGTGGAAGCCGTAAAACTGCATATTTTTTAAACGAATGATTCCCATAAGAAAAAGAATTTACTCGAGGGGAGTTTCCTTAGTCAAGGCACGGTTCAAATAATTCGTAAGCCTTCACCCATCTTGTTTCTATAAATGGACAATCAGCCACCACCTTATTTCCCCTCCTTAAAAAGGAGGGGACGTATAATGCATTCGATCTGGCTATTTAGCAATTGAGGTGTTTTTTATTAATGGCTAAGGTATTCCACTGCTGGGCGATGAATTAATAATTCTCAAATCATGGATACCGGATAAATCCTGTGGATTTTCCAGCATGATAAACGAATTATTGATCTAAAGAAATTATATAACCGTTGTACTCACCATCGGGCAAGATTGAGGGCAACCCATATTGGGGATCGGTCAGAATACCATATACATCTGGATCACCTGTTTTCAACTTTTCAGGCGTATTCAATTTCCATTCATGACCGATCTCATTCAATCGTCCCGGGTAAGATTGTCCACCCATTAGACTGGTTAATGCCCAATAGAAATATTCTGTTATCATGCAATCGTATTCACAAGTTTTATCATCATAACTATACCATGCACCGGCAGGATAATTGGCAGGTGGAGATTCAAAATAACCGCCCCGAGCCTTATCCATGGCATTGGCCAATTTGGAACCCTTTTTTTCGTCCAATTCCGGATATACCTCTGAATACCCTTCGTGGGTAATGAGGTGCAATACTTCTTCTAAAGTAGCATCGAAACGTGAATTGGACGAATTCTTGTTAAAAGATGGAATAGTTTCTTCATCCCATAATCCCTGGGCATGATTCAAGTCCGGTCCATCATATTGAAAATTGTCCGCTTCATCTTCATCTTTAAACATGACCAAAGTGGCATTTACTGATTTTAATTGATCCACCACTGCTTGGTTATCTACTTTGCCATCTTCGTCATTATCCAAGTACTGGGCCATTACTTTTGCTGCGTGGAGGATTTTAGCATCACCTGTAGCTTTGGTTGCTAAAATTTTGATACCGAAAACTGTGGCGGACTTTGAAAAGCCATATCCATTTCCACCATTCTTATCCCCTTTGCACGAAATAAATGCAAAACTAATGATTACACTTAAAATGACTGTGGGTGTTTTCAACATTGTTACTATATAATTCCTTTATAAAACCTATATATGAAAGGCGATCGATTCATAGCAATAAAAAAGCCCCACTCGGTTTCCCGAATGGGGCTCTTCAAAAATGAGTAATCCTCAGATTACATCATACCGCCCATGCCACCCATGCCGGGATCCATTGGAGGCATTGGTGGTGCTTCCTTCTCAGGAATTTCTGTTACAGCAGCTTCAGTTGTCAGGATCATACCTGCAATTGAAGTCGCATTCTGAACAGCCACACGGGCCACTTTAGTTGGATCGATGATACCGGCTTCGAACATGTTTACATATTCGCCAGTACGGGCATCGTAACCGTAATCGCCTTTACCTTCACGAACCGCTTGGGTTACGATAGAAGGTTCAACGCCAGCATTGTCGCATATTTGACGAATCGGCGCATCTAAGGCACGGCGCATAATGTCCACACCTACAGCTTCTTCTTCATCAACTTTTACATTGTCCAAAGCAGAAACAGAACGAAGCAGTGCCACTCCACCACCAGGGATGATACCTTCTTCAACTGCAGCGCGGGTTGCATGTAATGCATCTTCAACACGAGCTTTCTTTTCTTTCATTTCAACTTCAGTTGCTGCACCTACGTTGATCACTGCAACACCACCAGACAATTTTGCCAGACGTTCTTGCAGTTTTTCACGATCGTAATCGGAGGTTGTTTTTTCAATCTGAACTTTAATCTCGTTGATCCGTGCTTTAATTGCATCAGATTCACCATTACCGCCAACGATAGTGGAATTATCTTTATCAGATACCACTCGTTTGCAAGTACCAAGATAGTCCAGTGTTGCATTTTCCAGTTTATAACCGGCATCTTCAGAGATGACGGTTCCACCGGTCAATACAGCAATATCTTCCAGCATGGCTTTGCGACGGTCACCAAATCCAGGTGCCTTCACAGCCAATACTTTAAATGTGCCGCGGAGTTTATTTACAACCAATGTTGCAAGCGCTTCACCTTCTACATCCTCTGCGATGAGCATGACAGGTTTACCGGTCTGAACAACTTTTTCCAATAAAGGAAGAAGATCTTTCATATTGGATATTTTTTTGTCATAAATCAGGATGTAAGGTTCGTCCATTTCCGCTTCCATGTTGTCAGAGTTAGTGACAAAATATGGAGAGAGGTAGCCGCGGTCGAACTGCATACCTTCAACAGTTTCCAAAAAGGTTTCTGCTGTTTTGGATTCTTCAACAGTGATGACGCCGTCTTTACCTACTTTTTCCATGGCTTCGGCAATTTTTTCACCGATTTCCTGGTCATTGTTGGCAGAGATTTTACCGACGTTTGCAATCTGTTCAGAATCGGGTAGGTCTTTGGATTGACCTTGCAGTGCATCCACGACAGCGATAGTAGCCGCGTCAATTCCGCGTTTGATAGACATTGGGTTTGCACCTGCAGTCACGTTTTTTAGTCCTTCAGCAACCAGTGCCTGGGCCAAAACAGTGGCTGTGGTGGTACCGTCACCGGCAACGTCAGATGTTTTGGAAGCTACTTCCTTTACCATCTGTGCACCCACATCTTCTAATTTATTTTCGAGTTCTACTTCTTTGGCAACCGTTACACCATCTTTGGTGATTGTTGGTGCGCCAAATTTCTTTTCGATCACGACGTTACGACCTTTTGGTCCGAGTGTCACTTTCACCGCATTGGCAAGTTTGTCCACACCGGACTTTAAGGCGTTCCGTGCTTCGAGATCGTATGAGATTTCTTTAGCCATTATTCATTTACTCCTTAAAGGACAGCGAGAATATCGCTCTCGCGCATGATCAAATAATCGGTTCCTTCAAAAGAGAATTCAGTGCCACTATACTTACCATAGAGGACTTTATCTCCTTTTTTTACTTCCATTGCAACTGTTGTACCTGCGTCGGAAACTTTTCCCGGACCTGCAGCAACAATAGTGCCTTGCTGTGGTTTCTCCTGAGCGGTATCAGGCAGAATGATGCCCCCAGAGGACATTTCTTCAGCCGGAGCCGGTTCAACCACAACACGATCAGCCAAAGGCTTGACATTTAGAGCCATTTCGCTTTCTCCTGTTTTTTAGGTTATTGTTAAAATTTTTGTAATCATACATTTTCTGCGAATATGTAGCACCGAATTTATAAGATAAATAGAAGAAAATTCAACTTATTTTAGCAGTCTTTATGTAAGAGTGCTAATTAAAGAATTACTTGAGTAAAATTAGTTTTTTTGCTTTTCTGAAATCTGTCGATTCTAGACTATAGAAATACATGCCTGAACTGAGTGGATTTCCTTGATTATCCCGTCCATCCCATGTGATATGAAATTGACCCATATCGTACCATCGATTGGCCAAAGAAGCTACCTCCTGTCCCATTAGGTTATAGATTGACAACTGAATATGTGATGGAACCGGTACTGTAAACGGAATTCGGGTAATGGGATTAAATGGGTTTGGATAATTTTGTCCCAAAGAAAATGATTCCGGCAATTGAGCAATCAGATCGGCAGTTTTTCCTTTTATATATTCGGATGTACCCACCAATACAGTGAATGGATAATCAAATTCATCGCGAATTCGTTTGAATTGGATTTTACTGTCCCCAAATAATGGATATGATCGCCGTTCAATGGGATTAAATAATGATACAGTGATTCCTGGATTTAAATTCCCGATTAATTCTGCATCAAGAGAAATCGGACCGTTAACACCTTTCGTATTGATGGTCATTTCCCAAGAATCATTGCCCTCATCTATAGGACGAATATCTGTAGTAAATGGTACATCAATTCCCCACAATGGACGATTCATTTCTAATGCAATATATTTTTCTAATTTGGGTGGTTCAGGGTTATCCCAGAGATCCAATTGTTCTGATGCACTAGATCGCTGGCCGATCACATTAAACAGATCGCCATATTCCCCATTATCAACTTTTAAGACAATTTGCCATCCATTTAATTCATCCTCAGTTTTACTGCTGGTTACTGATGGCAGTGCATTCAATTCAATACTGAGAGAATCGCTTGTGCGATTATAGACCGCATACCCCTCCCAAGGAATTAATGTTGTAGCCTCCCCATCCCAACCTTCTAGGCCAGATTTACCATAGGTAAGGGGGCCGTAAAGCTTTGTCTTGTCCGTATTAATTGAAACACCAAATGGATAAGGATTTCCAATCAGACTCCAACCCGCAGGAATGCGAATGGTATGATTTCTGAGGTCAACTGATTTGCCTGATCCCACGCTGAAACTCAAATCATCTTTGATGCGCTGCTGCAGCCAATATCCTTTTCCAATTTTAATATCCTGTGCCTCGATCCAATTGGCATTCCCCTGATCTTCAAAGAGCCGCCACGTATGTTCACCGGCCTCCTGATCCAATTCATCTCCCAGTGTCTCATTGACGGTAGATAAATCCAAATGGGTTGGAATAGAAATCAATCGCCATTTTGATTTGGGAATGCCGTTGGGATAAGCACTCCCCGAAGCTGATGAAGTGAGCACATTTTTACCATATTGGACTTTAACAGACAATGTATCACCTATCCGTAGATTATTATATTCGTCTGTGGCGGTGTGGTAATAAGCCAAACCGTTGATACCAATATTTGCACTATTGATTGTGGCAGAATAGGTCCCATCCCCATTTGAAGATGTGGCCTGATTAAAAGTGGCCGTATTCCCGCCTATACGATAATGCAATGTCACATCTGTAATTTGGTTTTCATCCGTGACAGGAACCGTAATGGTCACATTTTGATTTTCGTTGGTAGGGATCGGTGTAACCGTATGGGTAATCACCGGCGGAATTGTGTCATTCACCCCTATCCCTTCTAAGATGATTTGTCTAATGCCCGACGCATATTCTGCGTGAAAAATTGCATTGCCACTAAATTGTCCTAAGGTATCTGGTCCGAAAGAAAATTCAAAATCGGTAGATAAGCCCGGGGCCACCTTCACTGGATAAGTGCGATCAGTCAAGGCGAATCCTTTCCCTGAAACAGTGATGGAATCAATAACCACCGTATCAGTGCCCGCACTATTAATTGTTAACGATTTGGTATTGGTTCGCGTAACAATCACATCCCCAAAAGTTAAAGTAGGCGTTGAGCTGGCAATGACCGGATCCGGTGTATCAATCACATAGACTACTATATTTTCAGTATAGGCTAAGCCGCCAAAATCTTTTGTTAATATACGAATATTGAGTGAATCTTTTGTTTCATAGTCAAATACTGCATTGGCTCGAAGTGAATCATTCACGATTGTGAATTTGTCATTATCTGCATCATTTGTACCATTCCCTGATACCAAATTATAGATAAAAGATTCTCCCGTATCCACATCAGCGGTGGTGAAGCGACCTATAAAAATACCCGTCAAAAGGTTTTCTTTTACTGAATCAGGAGATAAGGCAATATCCGTGGGTGTATCATTTACAGGCTGTACTGTTAACGTAAATGTTTCACTATCAGTCAAGCTTCCTGGGCCACTATCAATTGCCATTACAGTTATATTGGCAGCACCATGCCAGTCCAATCCCGGATATATGGTCAACAAGGAGTCAATCACTGCAACGGTCACATTGGTATCTGAAGCAGAAGCTGAAAAGGTAATTCCTTCTCCATCCACATCGGTAGCGGATAGAACTAAACTAGTGGCCACATCCTCAAAAGTAGTTTGATTGCCAATGGTATATAACACCGGTGCCCGATTCGTATCTGTGGTGGTGAATGAGGCTGCTGCTGATAGAATGGCATTGTTCACTTCATCTTCTACCGATTCACCAATCCCCACCCAAACAGTCTGGGCATATGCAAAGTTGGCTGTTGGATCGACCGTAATCACTTGTTTCGCCGCATCAATAGTGGCATCAAATCCAATGTCCGTTCCACTATGAATAGGCATTTTCAATCGAATAAGTGCATCCACATTGGCATCTGTAATTTCACCATTATCTAAATGACGAATAGGTTCGCTAAACTCAATTGTTATATTGCTGTTTAATGCTATACCAGTTGAACCATTTGCTGGATTAAATATTATAGTCGGTCCCTGAATGTCATAAAACCAATTAAATTGCTCCGCAGCGATATTATTATTGCCATTGCCATCAGTAAATGTATTTTGGCCTACATCAATAGTTACCTCTCCATGCGCAATTGGCGTAAGTGTTGCTGTATAAACGGTATTGGATACAGATCTAAATGAACTGAGGGTCCCATTAGATAGGGTAACATCAGGTTCTATAAAATTAGTGGTCGCCTCATTAACGGTGAATGTAAGCGATATAGTTGCGTCTCGAGAGGAAAAACCATCTACACCTTCCGCTGCTGTAATCACTATTGTTGGTGGTGATTGATCGTTTAAAGTAACTGTATTATTGGATTGATTATTTGTCGCCGCATTATCACTTCCATCAAAAATAGATGAATTATTAATGGGATTAACAGTTAAAACTTCTGTACCGTTGGGTGTACCACTAATTGATAAACCTAAAGTCATATTGGTACCATTAAGATCAATACTTGTCGGTGTTGTACTTCCCAAAGTGGCTACACCCCCAGCAATGGAAAAAATATAATCAGAGACTTCAACGTTACCCGTACCACCGATAGAACCAAAAACTGCTTCCGACCACGTCACCGTTATAGTTGAATTATTTGATGCAATCGTTGTATTGGTAATCGTCGGGGATAATTTGTCATTCAATTTAACAGAATTATTTGATTGTGTTGTCGAAGCCGCACCTCCCGTAGCATCGTAAATTGCTGTTGCCGAAGAAGGAACAACCGTTAGTGTTTCTCCACCACTCGGTGTACCGGTAAGATTCAAGCCAAGTGTATAAACATTGTTATTTACAGATATACTTGAGGGGGTAGATGCAACAGTGGCTACTCCTCCCACAATAGAAAGAGAAAAATCAGATTCTTCAAGAGCACCGTTACCTGCATTTGTATTATAGACTAATTCAGACCATGTAACTGAAATCGTAGAATTATCAGAAGTTATAGTGGTAAGCTCTATCGTTGGAGGACATGAAGTATTGAGGTTTTCCGGGGTAGAAGGAACGCCAGTTGCCATCATATTCCCAAAGGGATCGTAAATTGAATTCGCTTCGGCTTGAAATCTGATTTGTTCTACGCCGCTAGGACACCCTGTAATTGTCAAAAATACTCGAATGGTTTTTTCACCACCAGCAAGAGCAGAAGCGCTGTTTGCATCCGTATTGTCTGTTTGTTTAATACTTGACATGGATACGCTAGTAGCATCACCGTTATTTTGAGTGAATAATATTTCCAAATCTGTAACTTCCAAAGTG
>CEUZ01244860.1_pt1 | contig 30677 bp, 29 predicted proteins | sample 361511 | NCBI WGS metagenome assembly CEUZ01 (sample SAMEA2622822, study PRJEB7988) | marine metagenome | biome: marine biome (ENVO:00000447); feature: surface water layer (ENVO:00002042); material: "saline water (ENVO:00002010), including plankton (ENVO:xxxxxxxx)" | depth 5 m | reverse complement strand
CAGGTAGCATAAGTTGAAAATTTATAACCTCTTCTATATTCAAATTTTTCAACAGCCTTCATCAATCCAATGTTTCCCTCCTGGATTAAGTCTAGAAATTGTAATCCACGATTAGTATATTTCTTTGCAATCGATATCACTAGTCTCAAATTTGCCTCGACCATTTCCCTTTTTGCCGCATGTGACTCTCTTTCGCCTTTTTGTACCATTTGTACGATATTTCTAAATTCATTAATATCAACCCCAGCCTCTTTCGCAAGTGTAGATATTTCCTCACGTATTGCTTTTATTTCTGTTTTTTCTGAATTAGTAAACTCTTTCCATCCTCTAGCGGTTAATCTAGAAACTCTTCTGGCCCAATATGGATCCAATTCATTCTCGTAGTACTGTTTGATAAATTCATCTCTCTTGATACCATAACTTTCGGCAAGTCTCATAAGCTTGCCTTCAAGGCTCATCAATCTCTTGTTAATATTATAAAGTTGATGGACTAACGCATCGATTCTATTGGCATTTAATGACAATTCTTTTACTTCTTCAATCAAATTAGATCTGATTTTGATATATTTTCTCTCTTCTGCAGGAGTAAATTTCTTTGTTTTTGTATTTTTTTGCTTTAAGGATACTATAAATTTCTCGAGGCTTTTATATTCTTTTGCAATCTTGTTAAACCTGATAGATACTTGATCCTTTAATGCTGACTCCATTGCAGCCAATGATAAATTATTTTCAGTATCTTCATCATCTGCATCATCATCAATTATTTCTGATTGGCCGTCCTCTTGATCATCGGAATTTTCATTCTTTTCTGTGGACTTTTCTTCTTCAGAATTTGAAACTTCTTCTACAATATCTATCTTTGGCATTTCTTGAGCATCTGGCCCTGAATATGTAGCCTCAAGATCAATTATATCCCTAAGAAGAATATCTCCATCATTTAGCTGATCTCTCCATATAATTATTGCTTGGAAGGTTAGGGGGCTTTCACATAACCCTCTCATCATTGCCTCTTTCCCAGCCTCAATCCTCTTTGCTATAGCAATTTCACCATCACGTGATAAAAGCTCGACTGATCCCATCTCCTTTAAATACATCCTTACAGGATCGTCTGACCTGTCAGCGGAAGATGATGAGCCTTGGTCAATCTTTGCAGGTAATTGATTTTCAGATTCTGAATTCAATTGCTCTTCTGCATCTTCATTTTCTATTACATTAATGCCCATTTCAGAAAACATGGCCATAACATCTTCAATTTGTTCTGAAGAAACTTCATTTGAAGGTAATATTTCATTTAATTCATCATATGTAATATACCCTCTTTTTTTACCTAGTCTGATCCAGCTTTTTACTGATCTATCTGAGGTATCAATTAACGGAGCATCTTTTTTTATTTCTAAATTTTCTTTATCTACAGATTCTTTTGGCCTAGGAGTCATTCTTTACCTTACACATTATTAATGTAATTATATTTATATAATTGATATTACACAAAATTTCTATAAATAAATTTTGTATTTTAAATATTTACTCTTTTTTATGAAGACGATCCTTGTTTGCTTCATACCATTTATCAAAATCACTAACCATTTCATCTTTGGTATTTCTTGGAATATTATCGGTATTCAACATACTTTCTATTGCATGCCTAATTTTCGTTAATTTTGATAAGTTCTCATCATTTGGGTCTTGAATATAGTTAGCTTTTGCATGCTCAAGGTCCCTCCTCGTAATTTCAGACTTTGTATATTGACTTAAAATATTGCTAAATATTACTTTAGCTTCCATAGGATCACTATTTTCGTGAAGAAATCTATAAGTTTTTTTTAGATCATAAGTTTCAATTTTATCAACCATATTAATCAATTCATGGTTTCTTATGACAGTATATATATCATCTTTTGTAAGATTATCTTTTTCACCATTTGTTAATAGAAGTTCCACAATGATTTTCTTTATTTTATTTAAATCATCCGATTTGAATTCAATTGAAATTATTTCATCTATTATATCTTTCGCTATGACAGGGTATTCAATTAAGGAAGCAATAATTAATAATTCCCTTTCATCCATAGAATTCTTCTTTGCCATAATATCTTTTGTAGCTAGTGACTTTTTAATAGTATTTTTACTTCCGCTAGTTTTAAAGAAAACTTTGTTCGATTCGAAACTTTTCGACTTCCAAAATGCATTTAATCTATTCATTATCTCATACTTATAATGCTTTTTGACCTCACTATCTTTGATAGTTGAAATTACATTTAATATGTCTGTTTCTATTTGAGCTCTTTTCTCGGGTGTTTCATAATTTACACCATCCATTCTACTCATCCACAAAAGATCAATTAAATTTATACTTAGTCGAATATTATCCCTAATAGCCTCTTTACCGTTTTTTCTCACTAGTTCATCAGGGTCCATTGAATCAGGAAGAAAAAGAAAATTCATTGAATACCCAGGCTTCAAAATAGGAAATATTAATTCAATAATTCTTATTGCCGCTTTTTTACCAGCTGAGTCTCCGTCAAAACAAAGAAGTGGCTCTTTTGATATTTGCCATAATCTATTGATTTGTTCAATTGATATACTGGTTCCCATTGTAGAGACTGCAGATTTATAGCCATTAACGCTGAGAGTTATTGCATCGAAATATCCCTCTGTTACAATAAGTTCTCTAGATTCGGGATGGGATATTTTTGCATTATAAAAATTATAAATAACATTTTTCTTTTGGAATAGACTGGTTTCTGGGGAATTAATATATTTTGCTTGTGATTTTCCTGAGAGGTCCCTTGCTCCAAATGCTATGATTTTATTTGATGTATCGGCTATTGGAAAGATTATTCGATTACGAAACCTTTCATAATATTCATCTTTATCATTTCGTATCACTAGACCCGCATCAACCATTTGCGTTTTATTAAATCCCTGAGATTCTAATAATTTAATAAGCCCCCCTTTTCCTTTCGCAAGACCAATTTTAAAAAATAATATATTTTCTTTAGAAAGCCCTCTGTCTATTAAATATTTTAATGAATCAGAATTTTCATTATCAAAAAGATCTTTTGAAAAATGCTCAGATGCTTTATTATTAATCTCATAAAATATTTCTCTTTTTTTATTTTCCACTGGATCAAAATTACGTTTTTCTGGCAATTTTACTCCGGAAATATTGGCCATTCTTTCAAGTGCTTCGGGAAATGTTATTTTTTCTATTTCCATGAGAAATTTATATAAGTCACCAGTTGCCTGGCAACCAAAGCAATAATAATAATTTTTTGTATTATCAACTCTAAAAGATGCAGTTTTCTCACTATGAAAAGGACAACAAGACCAATAAATGCCAGCTGACATATTGGTTTTTCTTTTATCCCAACTAACATATTTTTGGATTACCTCGGACAGGGTAATCTTTGACTTGATATCTTCTGCTATATTTGGATTTGATTCCATATTAAGAATATCTTTCGACTTTTGACATTATTGAAGTAAATCTCTGACAAGTTTTCCAGCAACAGAAAAATCAACTTTTCCTGAATACTCATTTTTTAACTTTGACATAATATTACCCATATCTTTCAGGGTTTTTGCGTTCGTTTGGTTAATAAGTTCCTTTATGATCACGGTAAGTTCTTTTTCTGATAACTGATTTGGCATAAAAGCTTGTATAATTTTGATTTCCTCTTCCTCTTTTTCCGAGAGTTCTTTGCGGCCATTATTCATATATATCTCGGCAGATTCTCTTCTTTGTTTAATCATTTTATTTAAAACATCATATACAATTTGATCTGTAATATTGGATTGATTGTCCTTTGATCTTTCTAAAATTTCTCTATCTTTTAAAGCGGCAATTACCAATCTCAATGTTGATACTTTATTCTTCTCTTTATTGAGCATCGACTCTTTTAAGGATTCATTTATATTATCTTTTATTGTCATAATAATACTTTCATAATTATACAAAACATTAGCAAATCTCATTATATCCATATTTTTTCATATAGATATAAAATTTGCTATGGAAAAGTACATAATTTTTAATGAAAATCAACAATAATATATAGAAATGATATATATATTTATATGATATATAAACAATACTTACACAAATGAAAAAACCGGTAAAAGTAAACGCTAGCAAGAAAATAGAACAAAAAACTTGGAAAAGGTTAAAAAAAACAGCAGTGGTATTGTTTTCAGATGGTACAATAAAATATGGATTTGGCTTCGGGCAGGATGGTATAACTAAGGGTGAAATTTGTTTTAATACTTCAATCACCGGCTATCAAGAAATTATGACAGATCCATCTTACTCTAATCAAATTATAAATTTTACATTCCCTCACATTGGCAATGTCGGTACAAATATAGAAGACTATGAAACCGCAAACCCTAACGGAAAAATACATGTTGCGGGAATAATAGTTCATTCACCAATCACTCTCCCGTCAAACTATAGAAGCAAACTTTCATTGAGTGAATGGATGGATAAAAATCATATAACTGGAGCTTATGGAATTGATACAAGATATGTAACTAAAAGGATTAGAGATTACGGAATGATGAACTGTATAGTCCAATATCATAAAAAGGGTGATTTTGATCTCGATTTTTTGAAAAAAGAATTAAACAATATTGAAAGGATGGAAGGTTTGGATCTTGCTTCGCAAGCTTCAACAACAAAAGATTATATAGACAATAAAAAATCATGGGAATGGCAAGAGGGATATAATATTAATACTGAAAGAAATTTCAAAATTGCTATAGTCGACTATGGTATAAAATCAAATATAATCAGGATGTTAAATAGTTTAAATTGTGAGACTAAGGTATTCCCAGCCAAAACAAATATTAGTCAAATAACTGAGTATCAACCTGATGGAATATTGCTATCTAATGGCCCGGGTGATCCTTTGGCAACAGCTGGGTACAGTGTCAATTTAATAAAATCTCTTATTAACCTAGATATACCCATATTTGGAATCTGTTTTGGCCACCAAGTTCTTGCTCTAGCCTTAGGTGCAGAAACAAAAAAAATGTCTTTTGGACATCATGGAGCAAATCATCCAGTTCTTAATATTAACACAAATAAAGTAGCTATTACATCTATGAACCACGGATTTACTGTTAACAGTAGCACTCTCCCTGGAAATGTAAAAGAGACCCATGTGTCATTATTTGATGGTTCTAACTGTGGGATAAAAGTAATTGATAAACCAATATTTTCAGTTCAATTTCATCCTGAGGCATCCCCTGGCCCATTAGACTCTGGAGAGTTGTTCGATATGTTTATAGAAAATATCCGTTTATCACAAAAAAAACTAAAGAATTAGCCAATGCCAAAAAGAAATGACATTAAATCAATATTAGTTATTGGAGCTGGGCCAATCGTGATTGGTCAAGCGTGTGAATTTGATTATTCTGGAACACAAGCCTTAAAAGCAATAAAAGAAGAAGGTTTTAGAGTAATATTAGTTAATTCAAATCCAGCAACAATTATGACAGATCCAGAACTTGCTGATGCTACTTATATAGAGCCAATTACACCAGAAATAGTTTCAGAAATAATTAAAAAAGAAAAACCTGATGCCATTTTGCCCACTATGGGGGGTCAAACTGCCTTAAATACAACATTATCGCTTAAAAAATCAGGCATACTGGATAAATATAATGTTGAAATGATTGGTGCTTCATCAGAAGCTATTGATATGGCAGAAGATCGTGAATTATTTCGTGAGGCAATGCATGATATAGGCTTAAAAACTCCCAGATCTATACTTGCACACAGCCTATCTCAGGGATTGGAATCACTAGATGAGCTTGGTTTACCAGTAATAATAAGACCTTCATTCACTTTGGCTGGCACGGGAGGGGGTATAGCTTATACAAGAGAAGAGTTTATAAAAATTGTTGAAAATGGAATTGATGCATCACCAACCTCTGAAGTCTTAATCGAAGAATCTGTTCTGGGCTGGAAAGAATATGAAATGGAGGTTGTGAGAGACAAAAATGATAACTGTATCATCATATGCTCAATAGAAAATATTGATGCCATGGGCATTCACACGGGTGACTCTATTACCGTGGCCCCTGCCTTGACCCTCACAGACAAGGAATATCAGTTAATGCGTAATGCATCGATAAACATACTTCGTAAAATTGGAGTTGAAACTGGTGGATCTAATGTTCAGTTTGCAGTTAATCCTAAAAATGGTGAGATGTTCGTTATTGAAATGAACCCCAGAGTTTCAAGATCATCAGCTTTAGCTTCAAAAGCTACCGGGTTCCCAATAGCAAAAGTCGCCGCAAAGTTAGCAATTGGCTTTACTCTTGATGAATTAGATAATGATATCACAGGTGGTCAGACGCCGGCCTCATTCGAGCCAACCATAGACTATATAGTTACAAAAGTTCCAAGATTTGCGTTTGAAAAATTTCCTGATGCAAAGCCAATTTTAACAACATCAATGAAGTCTGTGGGAGAAGCAATGGCATTCGGAAGAAATTTTGCTGAAAGCCTCCAGAAGGCTCTAAGATCCCTTGAAATAGGTCTTACCGGGCTAGATCCAATTGAATTTAGTGATATGGGTAAAGATGCTGATAAAAATATTATTAGAGCAGAGTTAGGGCAGCCAACTCCAGATAGAATCCTGAAGGTTGCTCAAGCCTTAAGGCTTGGTGTATCTCATGATCAAATTTACCAATCCTGCAAAATGGATCCTTGGTTCATAGAGAGACTGCAGGAAATTATTGATATTGAGGATCAAATTGTTAAATACGGACTCCCAGATGATCCGGAAAATATGCTTCATTTAAAATCTTATGGTTTTTCTGATGCTAGGCTTGCTAATCTAATAGGAAAAGATGAAACTTTTGTTAGAAATAAACGACATGAATTAGGCATAAATCCAGTTTATAAAAGAATTGATACATGTGCTGCCGAATTCGAAACACCAACAGCATATATGTATTCATCATATGGTTTTATTGATAGCAATGATAAAGACTGTGAATCGCAGCCAACAGAAAATAAAAAAGTTATAATTATTGGAGGAGGCCCAAATAGAATTGGACAAGGAATAGAGTTTGATTACTGTTGTTGCCATGCTTGTTTTGCTCTAAAAGAGCAAAATATTGAGACCATAATGATTAATTGTAACCCAGAAACCGTTTCTACAGACTATGACACCTCAGACCGTCTCTATTTTGAACCTCTTACTACTGAGGATGTTTTTGAAATAATTAGTATAGAAAAACAAAAAGGAGATTTATTAGGGGTTGTCGTTCAATTTGGAGGTCAAACCCCCCTTAAATTATCTGATTCCCTATCTAATATGGGAATAAATATTTTGGGAACTAGCCCCGACACTATCGATCTTGCAGAAGATAGAGATAGATTTCAAAAACTTATTAAAAATCTTAAATTAAAGCAACCGACGAATAGAATCGCATACTCCATAAATGATTCGAAAAAAATGATTAATGAAATTGGATTGCCAATTATTGTAAGACCATCATATGTGCTAGGAGGAAGAGCGATGGCAATATTGAGAGATGAACAAGATTATGAAGATTATATTCAATACACACTGCCAGAATTAGTTCCAGAAGATTTAAAATCAAAATACCCCCAAAAAAAAGAACAGCAAATAAATGCGTTGTTGAAGAAAAACCCTTTGCTACTTGATCACTATTTATCAGATGCAATTGAAGTAGATGTTGATGCCATATGTGACGGTCAGAAAGTACATATTTGTGGTGTTATGGAGCATATTGAAGAAGCTGGTGTTCACTCTGGAGATAGCGCATGCTCCATCCCCCCCTACTCTCTGAGTAAAAATATTATCGATGAGCTAAAGAGGCAAACGCATTCTATTAGTTTAGCATTGAGCATTATTGGCTGTATTAATATCCAGTTTGCAATTAAAGATAAAGAGGTTTATATCATTGAGGTTAATCCAAGAGCGAGCAGAACTATACCGTTTGTTGCTAAAGTTACAGGGGTACCCATTGCAAGGATAGCAACACAAATAATTATTGGCCAGGATATTCCAAAAATAAAAAATAATACTCTATCTCATATTGCCGTTAAGGAGGCGGTTTTTCCATTCTTAAAATTTGATGGTATTGATATTTTGCTTGGTCCTGAAATGAAATCAACTGGTGAGGTTATGGGCATAGGCGATGACTTTGGAACGGCATTCGCGAAAAGTCAGCTTGGTTCTAGTTCAATATTGCCAGTTGCTGGTAACGCATTTGTTTCAGTAAAAGACGATGACAAGCCTATTATTCTAGAATCAATAAGAAAACTTGAAGTTTTAGGATTTGATATTAAAGCTACCGGAGGAACACAAAGTTATTTAATATCTCAAAATATTAATGCTGAAAAAATTAACAAAGTTTTAGAGGGTCGGCCTCATATCGTTGATTCAATGAATAATAATAAGGTACATTTCGTTATCAATACTACCGAAGGCACAAAAGCCCTATCTGACTCTAAATCCCTTCGGCAGGCAGCATTGAGAAATAAAATACCATACTACACAACAATATCTGGCGCAAAGGCAGCAGTAGTAGCTATTGAAAAATATATAAATGGATTAGGAAATATAAAATCATTACAGGAATATTTTAAATAATTATTTAGGAATATGCTTTTAGATTATGATTAGAATATTTAATTAGGAGTATAAATGGATAAAATACCTATGACTATAGCTGGTCATGAAGAACTTCAAAATGAAATTAAAAGACTGAAAACAATTGAGAGACCAAAAATTATTGCTGCAATTGCTGAAGCAAGAAAACATGGTGATCTTTCAGAAAATGCAGAATATCATGCAGCAAAAGAACAACAGGCCATGAATGAGACACGTATAGGCGATTTAGAAGATAAATTATCAAGAGCAGATGTAATAGATATTTCTAAATTATCAGGAAATACAGTTAAATTTGGAGCAAATGTAAGACTGATAGATGAGGACACGGAAAAAGAATCAAATTTTCAAATTGTTGGCGAATTTGAGGCTAATATATCAAAAGGCCTAATTTCAATCAATTCCCCTATAGCTCGGGCGCTTATTGGAAAAAATGTTGGTGATAACGTTGAGGTCTCTACCCCGGGCGGTGGTAAAAGTTATGAGATCATAAAAATAAAATATTCATAAATATACAATTGGACAAAATAAAAATATGGAAACTAAAAAATCTAAAGTAATAATTATAGGATCAGGTCCTGCAGGATATACAGCTGCTATCTATGCAGCGAGAGCATTATTGAATCCAATTCTAATTGAAGGTATCCAACCAGGCGGGCAGCTTACAATAACAACAGATGTAGAAAATTACCCTGGTTTCTCTGATATAATACAAGGGCCTTGGCTGATGGAGCAGATGAAAAACCAGGCAGTAAATACGGGAGTTGAGATAATTAATGATCATATAAATGAGTGCTCACTTCAAGACTACCCCTTTAAACTCAAAGGGGACTCCAAAAACACTTATGAATCAGAAAGTATTATAATTTCCACTGGCGCCCAAGCCAAATGGCTTGGAATAGAATCGGAGGATATTTTTAAGGGTTATGGAGTATCAGCTTGTGCTACATGTGATGGTTTTTTTTATAAAGATAAAACCGTAGTTGTGGTAGGTGGAGGAAATACCGCAGTAGAAGAAGCTCTATTTCTTACTAACTTTGCTAAAAAAGTAATTTTAGTACATAGGAGAGAAGAACTAAGGTCTGAAAAAATTTTACAGGATAGGCTTTTTAATAACGAAAAAATCGAAATTATATGGAATACAGTTGTTGAAGAGATAGTTGGAAAGAAAAACCCTTATAGTGTTGAAGGGGTTAAACTTGAAAATTTAATAACAAATGAAAAGCTAACACTTCAGATTGATGGAATTTTTATTGCAATTGGGCATAAACCGTCGACAAGTCTATTTGAGAAGCAAATTAAAATGAAAAATGGTTATATTATAACTGAGCCAAATTCTACGATTACAAGTGTTCCAGGTGTATTCGCGGCTGGTGATGTCACAGACGAAAAATATAGGCAAGCAGTTACAGCTGCCGGTATGGGTTGTATGGCGGCTCTGGATGCAGAAAATTACTTATCAAATAAATAATTCAATGGATTGGGACAGATTAAGAATATTTCATATAGTTGCTGACGCGGGAAGCTTTTCTCACGCAAGTGAAGAAATAAGTACTAGCCAATCTGCAATTAGTAGACAAATATCAAATCTTGAATCTGAGGTTGGAATTGAGCTATTTCATAGACATCCAAGGGGCCTCATACTCACCGAGCAAGGTGAATTATTATATAAAGGAACAAGATCAGTAATTGATATAATCAGAGAAACCGAAAATGAATTGATTGACAGTAAGGAAAGACCGTCTGGTAATATCACTGTTACAACTACCGTTGGATTAGGAGCAAACTGGCTTACGCCACGACTCAAGCAATTTACTGATCGATACCCTGAAATAAATCTTGAATTAAGATTAGCAGATGCTGAACTAGATATTGGAATGAGAGAGGCAGATGTTGCAATAAGATTTCACAGGCCTACGCAGGTAGATCTGATTCAAAGACGATTATTCACTGTCCATTTTCACTTATACGCATCACCTAAATATCTATCTGAATATGGCACTCCAAATCGTATTGAGGATCTACCTGGTCATAAAATTATTACCTACGGAAGATCACCTGACTACCTAAAAGAGATAAATTGGCTTGAAAATATAACTAAAGAATACAAAATTAAACCCGTATTAAAAATTGGAAATATAAATGGTTTACATCTAGCAGCAGCTAATGATATTGGTATTGTATTACTTCCTGATTACTTGATACATGAAGGGGACAATTTACAGAGAATAACTTTTAATGCAAAACTTCCAGAAATTGACACGTACTTAACTTACCCAGAAGAAAGACGTAAATCAAAAAGGATTGCTGTATTTCGTGAATTTATAATTGAGAAAGGTAGTGAGTGGTCTTATTAGACTTGCATTTTTTGCATACCTCAGTTGCATAGATATGTGTAGATAGATATATATAAATCATATATATAAGAAGCATGACGTATATGAACCCTCCCTAACCATATACATTACATACCCTAAAAACGGGCCTTTCAGAGGTCCGTTTTTTTCATGATAAACCAGCACAAAACCTAATAATACGTGTACAGGCTTCTTCTAGAGACTCTATAGATGTGGCATAAGATATCCTAAAGCATGGGCTAGTTCCAAATGCAGCACCATGAACGACGGCAACGCCTTCTGCCTCAAGCAAGTAAGTAACGAAGTCTTCATCGTTATTTATCAATTTACCGTCTATTGTTTGTTTTCCAATGCAGCCTCCACAACTTGGGTATACATAAAACGCTCCCTCGGGAACGGAACAATCGATACCTTTTGCTTTATTTAAAAGACCAACTACAAGATCTCTTCTAGCTTTAAATTCTATTACCCACTTAGCAATGAAAGTTTGATCACCTTCTAATGCTTCAACAGATGCCCATTGGCTAATGGATGTTGGGTTTGTTGTTGATTGTGATTGAATCGTTCTCATTGGCTTTAATAGGCTAATTGGAGCACCACAATAGCCAATTCGCCATCCTGTCATTGAATAAGCTTTTGAAACACCATTAAGTGTTAATGTTCTGTCAATTAGCTTTGGCTCTATTTGAGCTGGTGTATAAAATTTAAAATTATCATAAACCATATGCTCGTATATATCATCTGTCAGTAACCAAACATGTTCATTTTTCAATAAAACATCTGTTATTTGGTGTATTTCTTTTTTTGAATAGGCCGCACCACTTGGATTAGAAGGCGAATTAAAAATAAGCCACTTTGTTTGACTTGTTATAGCCGATTCAATCTGATCAGCTGTTATCTTATAGTTATTTTTTGGATTGCCCTGTATTATTTTTGGAGTACCCCCTGCAACTTGGGTTATATCAGGGTAAGATACCCAATAAGGCGCAGGTATGATAACTTCGTCACCCTCATTCAAAGTTGCCATTAATGCATTATAGATTATTGCTTTACCACCTGGGGCAACAAATATTTGATCTATTGAATAGTCTAATTCATTCTCTTTTTTGAATTTCTTGACTATTGCTTGCTTTAACTCGGGTATGCCGTCAATGGCCGTATATTTTGTTTCGCCTCTATTTATCGCATCAATAGCGGCTTCTTTTATGTTATCCGGGGTGTCAAAATCAGGCTCACCTGCTCCTAAACCAATAACATCAACTCCATTAGCCTTAAGCTCACGAGCCTTCTGGGTAACCGCAATTGTTGGGGATGGCTTGATTGATAATACTTGCTTTGATAGAAATTCTCTCATACCAATTATAGTTCCTTTTGTAGTATAACCTCATATGCAGAAACATCTCGATCCGATGCACCACCAAGATCCTTTACAACAGTTCGCCAATTATTCATATGTTCAGTTTGAAAATGAAGTTCAAGATCCTCAAATGACTTCCATTTCTCTGATACTCTTATTAATCCAGGGTCACCAATTGCTTCAGAAAACCTGTAAGAAATGCATCCGGCCTCCTCATTGCTTTTTTTAATTACAGTGTCCATATGTGGTCTAATCTTTTCCATATTGTCAGCGTTCAGTCTGAATTCACCCATAACAATAATCATTTTATTTCTCCAATGATACAAATTGAATATTCACTAGAATTGAAATACCACAAATATTAATTTGATGTAACAGAAAAATAAACTTTATTACTATTGAAATATTACTTTTAAAATTATATTTTTTAAAAATATTCATTCTTTTTAAGTGATTATTAGCGAAGACCATGAACAGCAGCAATCGATTTAATTTAGTATCAAAATTCCAACCATCTGGAGATCAGCCTCAAGCTATAAAGGAAATTATATCTGGTCTCGATATTGGCAAAAGAGACCAAGTATTACTTGGGGTTACAGGATCAGGAAAAACTTATACAATGGCAAAAATCATTGAAGAAACCCAAAGACCTGCCATTATTCTTGCACCCAATAAAACATTAGCAGCACAATTATTTACAGAATTCAAAAGTTTTTTCCCAAATAACGCAGTAGAATACTTCGTATCATACTATGATTATTATCAGCCAGAAGCATATGTGGCTAGAACAGATACATATATAGAAAAAGATGCATCAATAAATGAACAAATAGATAGGATGCGCCATTCAGCTACAAGATCCCTAATTGAAAAAAAAGATATAATAATTGTTGCTTCTGTTTCATGTATTTATGGAATTGGTCCACTCGATACATATGCAAGTATGTCGGAAGAAGTAAAAATCAATCAGTCGACTGATCAGCGTGGGCTTATTAAGAAACTAATTCAACTTCAATACTCTCGAAACGATATTAATTTCCACAGAGGGTCCTTTAGACTAAGAGGTGATATAATTGAGCTATTCCCATCTCACTTCGATGATAAAGCATGGAGAATATCATTTTTTGGTGATGAGATAGATGGCATAGAAGAATTTGATCCATTAACAGGCGAAATATATGGTAAAATTAAAGAAATAAAGATATTTGCCAATTCCCATTATGTAACTCCGAAACCTACTTTAGATCGAGCTGTAAAACAAATAAAATATGACTTAAATGAAAGGCTAAATTTTTTCAATCATAATTCCAAACTTATTGAAGCTCAAAGACTAGAACAAAGAACTCTTTTTGATTTAGAAATGATTAACTCAACAGGCGCATGCCCTGGTATTGAGAACTATTCTAGGTATTTGAATGGAAGAAAAGAAGGGGAACCTCCGCCTACATTATTTGAATATATGCCCAAAGAATCGATTGTATTTGTTGACGAAAGCCATGTTACAATACCCCAGCTTGGAGGCATGTTCAAAGGAGATCTTAGTAGAAAAGATAATCTATCCGAGCATGGATTCAGGCTGCCATCATGTAAAGATAATAGACCTCTGAATTTCCAAGAATGGGACAATATGCGAAAACAAACAATTTATGTTTCTGCAACACCAGGAAAATGGGAATTAGGCCAAACCAACGGAAATTATATAGAACAGATTATTCGACCAACCGGATTAATTGATCCACAGACGGAAATTAGACCAGTTAAAAATCAAGTTGAGGATGTAATTGATGAGATATCTATTGTTACACAAAGGAAACAAAGGGTCTTGATTACAGTACTTACAAAAAAAATGGCTGAAGATCTTACTGAATATATGCATGAGAAAGGGATAAAAGTTCGATATTTACACTCAGATATAGATACAATAGAAAGAATAGAAATAATAAGAGACCTTAGAATGGGCATATTTGATGTTCTCATAGGTATTAATTTATTAAGAGAGGGCTTGGATATACCTGAGTGTGGACTGGTTGGCATACTAGATGCTGACAAGGCGGGTTTTCTAAGATCTGAAACATCTCTAACTCAAACAATAGGTAGGGCAGCGAGAAACAAAGACGGTAAAGTTATATTATATGCAGATATTATTACAAATTCCATAAATAAAGCATTAAATGAGACAGAGAGGAGAAGGAAAAAACAAAAGCTTTATAACCATGAAAATAATATTACCCCTATATCAATTGATAGCAATATATCAGATTTGGATTATTCAATTTACCAAAAAGATTATTATAATATTGAAATAGACAAAGAGGCCAAGGAAAAGATAGAATTTGGTGAAACGAAACAAATTGAGAGTCTCCATGAAGAAATGATTCTGGCTGCATCAAATCTTGAATTTGAAAAGGCTGCGAAAATTAGAGATCAAATAAAAAAGCTAAATAATAATAATTTGCTTATAAGAAATTTAAATATATGATTATTTTGCTTTAGAAGATTTAAAGAGTAGAGAATACATGAGAACAATATTAATTACGGGTGGGGCGAAAAGAATTGGAAGATCAATTGCAATTGAACTTGCAAAGGAAAAAAATAGAATATTAATCCATTACAATCAATCACAAAAAGATGCCATCGATTTACATAAATTTATGAAAAAAAATAATTATCATTCATATTTATATCAGGCAAACCTCGCATCACAAAAAGAGATAAAAGCTATGACTGATCAAATTAAAACGGATTTTAACGAACAGGTAGACACAATAATAAATTGTGCATCTATTTTTCATGAAGATAACGCTGTAGATTTCACTTCAGAACAATTTACAAGCCATATAAATGTTAACCTTCTCGCACCATTACTATTATCACAATTCCTTATAAAAAATTGTAACAAAGATAATGATAACAATATAATTAATATCATTGACCAAAAGGTGCTGAAACTAAATCCATCCTATTTTACCTATACTTTGAGTAAATTTAGCTTATGGGGAGCAACCCAAACAATGGCCCAAGAATATAGCCCGATAATAAGGGTTAATGCAATAGCACCTGGGCCGATTCTAGCAAATCATAATCAGACTAAAGAACAATTTGACAAGGAAGCAAACAATACTCCACTAGGCAAAGAACCAAATATTTCTGATATAAGTAATGCAATTAAATTTATACTGAAGACAGAATCAGTTACAGGTCAAATAATTGCCATCGACTCAGGTCAACATTTATCATGGAAAACACAAGATTTTATAGAAAGCATGAGTTCGTTTTCAGATGACAAGACTTAGCCCTACAATCGAATCTGGCTGTGAAGTTATAAAAGAATATACAAACAGCCTCACAAGAAAACCTGGTGTATACAGAATGCTGGATAAGAATGAGCAGATTTTATATATTGGCAAAGCAAAGAATTTATACAATAGAGTCAAAAGTTATACAAACCCAAATAATCATTCTTATAGAATTAAGAAAATGATCTCAGAAACTAAAAGTATGGAATTCATTATTACAAACTCCGAAGCAGAAGCGCTCTTGCTTGAGGCAAATCTTATAAAAAAAAATAAACCACGATATAATATTGCTATGAGAGATGATAAATCATTCCCAAAAATATTAATAAATAAGGAGCATGCATTTCCAAGGATAATGAAATATAGAGGTAACAATAAAATTAAGGGTGATTATTTTGGACCCTTTTCTTCTGCGGGAGCCGTAAATAAAACAATAGATATACTTCAAAAAGCATTCCTTTTAAGAACATGTAGTGACAATGTTTACGCAAATAGGTCAAGGCCCTGTCTGCTTTATCAGATCAACCGTTGCTCAGCACCCTGTACAAAAGAAATTTCAGAAGAAGAATACAGTCAACTTGTAGAGGAATTAAAAGAATTTATGAGTGGAAAAGCTAGTGATATTAAAAGTAAAATATATTCTGAAATGAATAATGAATCCAAAAATTTTAACTTTGAAAACGCAGCCCTTCTAAGAGATCGTCTAGAAGCAATTTCAAAAATTCAATCACAACAAATGATTCAAATAAAGGGCATGAAAGACGCAGATATTTTTGCAGTTTGTCAAAAAAATAACACCACTTGCATTCAAGTATTTTTTATTAGATCTGGACAAAATTGGGGGAACAGAGAGTATTACCCAATAACAAACAAAATTGACTCTAATAAACTAATTCTTGAATCATTTCTCGCGCAGTTTTATGTAACCCATCCCTGTCCAAAAAACATACTCATATCAGAGAAAATTGATAACGTTGATTTGCTTACAAAAGCCTTATCGGAAAGAAATAGTAGAAAGGTAATAATATCAATTCCAACAAAAGGCCAAAAATACAAATTTGTTCAAAAAGTACTTTTGAATGCAGAAGAGGCATTAAATAGAAAAGTTTCCAATATTCAGAATCAAAAGAATTTGATGAAAGGACTTCAAGAAAAACTAAAATTAAAAGAAATGCCCCGTAGAGTTGAAATATACGATAATAGCCATATTCAAGGATCGCTAGCAGTTGGTGGCATGGTTGTAATGGGAAATGAAGGATTTGAAAAGAAGCATTATAGAAAATTTAATATAAAGTCAAATATTATAAATAAGGGTGATGATTATGCTATGATGAGAGAAGTGCTTTCAAGGCGTTTCTCAAAATTTGAAATAAATGAAGTTCCAGAAAATAAGCCTAATTTGATAATCATAGATGGGGGAATCGGACAGCTAAATATTGCTTCACAAATATTAAAAGAATATAACTTCTCTGATATTGAACTAATAAGTATATCAAAAGATAAAAATAGAAGATTCGGTGGAGAAAAAATTCATATACTTGGATCAAAGCCAATGAAACTTGATAATAATGACCCAATCTTACATTTTATTCAAAGAATGCGGGATGAAGCTCATCGCTTTGCAATTGGAAGTCATCGTATAAGAAGAAAAATGCATATTAAAGACTCAAAGCTTGACTCAATTCAGGGAGTGGGAGCTAAACGAAAAAAAGAACTACTTCAATATTTTGGTTCTGTCAAATCTATACAAGATGCTGCGATTGATGATATAATAAAAGTTCCTGGCATAAATAATAGAATTGCAGAAGAGATTTACTTAAATTTTCATGATAGCTTAGAATGATATAATATGAAATCAGACCTTTTATTAATTCCAAATATAATTACTATCAGTAGACTAATATGCATACCGATTATCGTAGGATTATATCTTACTGGATCCAATGAATTAAAATTGATCGCGCTGATAATATTTTTATATGCAGCAATATCTGATTTCCTTGATGGCTATTTGGCAAGAAAACTTGATCAAAGCTCTCTCTTAGGAGAAGTTATAGATCCAATAGCTGATAAATTACTGGTAATCATAATTTATATGCTCTTTTTGACTGATAATTTTATAAATATGCTTACAGCAACCGGAATCTTAATAATCGTATCTAGGGAAATAGTGATTATCACGCTAAGAGAAATATTCGCCCACAAAGGTATGCAAATAAAGGTTATAAGTTTATCAAAAACAAAGACAGCATTTCAACTAATCTCAATAATTATGCTCTTCTTGGCCTCCATAAGATACCCCGATGAAATAATCTTCCTAAATGCCGCAAATATTATTTTATGGTTAGCTGTTATATTGAGTATAGCGAGTCTATATCAATATCTTATAAACATAAAAAAGGGTAAAACCCATGAAACTTAAATATTTTTCATGGATTGCAGAAATCATTGGCAAGAGAGAGGAGGTAATAGAGCTTCCAACTGAAATAAAATCTCTTGATGATCTTATCGGCTGGCTATCTGTAAAGGATCCAAAATATAAAGATGCATTTAATACATCTAACACTATAAAATATGCTGTAAATTATCAACTATCAAAGAGAGATAATAATATTAAAAATACAGATGAAGTTGCATTTTTTCCACCAATGACTGGGGGATAAAAAATGATTTCCATAAGAAGAAAAGATTTTGATATACAAAAAGAGCTAGATTCTATCATTACCAAGAGCGGAAATGATTCTGCCTTATCAATTTTTATTGGCAAAGTCAGGAAGGAAAAAAAACTAAGATATTTGAATATTGACTGCTATCCAGAAATGGCAAAATACCAAATTAAACAAATTGCTGATAATGCAAATAAGAGATGGAAAATAAATAAAGTACGCATTATTCATAGATATGGCGAACTTCATCCAGGTGAAAATATTGTTACTGTCATTACAACAGCAAATCATAGGCAAGATTCACTTGAATCTAATGCATATATCATGGATTATTTAAAAAATTGCGCTCCATTTTGGAAGAAAGAAATATATGAGGATCATACTGAGTGGGTAAAACAAAAATCATCCGATTTATTAATTATGGAGAAGTGGGATAAAGTCTAACTAACCATTAACCTCATTGAGATAATCGTCCATTAAACCCTTTGTTATTAAACCTGGTTTAAAATTATACTCAGCTATCTGAGAGACTGGGGTAACCTCAACAGCAGTTCCAGTAAGAAAGCACTCCGAAAAATCTGCCATTTCTATTGGGTCAATCTTTCTCTCAATAACTTTTATTCCTCTATTTTTTGCTAAACCAATCACAGTTCTTCTGGTTATACCATCTAAGAAACAATCAGGTATTGGTGTATGTATCTCGCCATCTTTAATGAAGAATATATTAGCGCCAGTAGCTTCTGAGACCTGTCCACTATGGTCTAGCATGAGTGAATCAGCAAAACCATCTTTTTCTGCTTCATGTTTAGAAAGCGTACATATCATATATAGACCTGCTGCTTTTGTATCACATGGAATAGTATCTGGAGCTGGCCTTTTCCATCTTGAAATTGTTAACCTTATGCCCTTTAATCTCTCTTCAGGATCAAAATATGATGGCCACTCCCATATTGCTATTGCTGTATTAATTTTAGTATGTTGCGCAGAAACACCCATCATTTCGGCACCCCTCCATGCTATAGGTCTTACATAGCCATCTATAATAGAATTCTTTTTAATAATAAGCTCACATGCTTCATTTATTTCAGCTTTAGAATAAGGTATTTGTAAATCCATTACCCCTGCAGAATAAAAAAGCCTTTCTGTATGTTCTTCAAGCTTATAAATTTTCTTATTATAAACTCTTTCTCCTTCAAAAACAGCTGAGGCGTAATGCAGTGCATGACTTAGGACATGAATCTTGACCTCTGGCCAATCAACAAACTCTCCGTTGTACCATATATAACCATTTCTATTATCAAAAGGAGCAGACATATAATAATCCTTACATGATCTCAAAGTTCAAATATATATAGTATTGTTATACAATTAAAAAGAAAAAATCAAGAATACTGATTAATTTGTTTAGCTATATGAGTTAACTAATTTTGCATCTTCGTAATAAAATCATCTAAAATATTTAATGGTGTCTTGATATAGCCAAAACAAGTGCTTCCCTTATCTAATAGCCCATCAAGATGCGACATGACTTTTGAGGTGTCTTCATTTTCTAACCAAAAAAATATAGATTGCTTATATATAAATAGAAAGCCAATTTCTTTCGTAATTTTTGTAAGTTTTGGCGCGCTATCTTCAGTCTCTTGATATAATATATCCGGATATTTTGCCAATCTTGCAGATCTAATTAAATATTTGTATCTAAAAGAAGATTTTTTAGATAATAAATTTATGATTGACGTTCTATTTTCTTGATAAAGATCTATCCTGGCCATTACTAAGTTAAAAATAATATCATGCATATCTGATAGATTGGCGTCTTTTTTTACCTGGTTAATCATCTTAATGTCAACATTATCCAAGTAACTATAGATTATAGAGTCTATATCTATAAACAAATCCTGGACTTGGCTTTTTTTGATTTTTGATTTTCTTGCAACCTTAACAAGTGAGAGAGAATTATAGTCTTCCTTCTCTAATAATTCAATTGTAGCATTGATAATTTTTGTTTTAATTGCTTGTACCACTTCTATCTCTTCTAATAGAGAGCAAAATTTATTTTGAGAGCTTCTGGCTTCTCAAGATTGCACTATCTATTGCATTATTTAATATGGTAAGTAATTTATCATTTTCCATAAGTAATTTCAATGCTGCTTCAGTAGTGCCGCCAGGTGAAGTGACATTCTCACGTTGAGCGGTTATAGAAATATCTTTATATTCCTCAATTAATGCCGCAGAACCGATAAAAGTTCTAGTTACAAGTTCATTTGCGAATTCTTCATCAAGTCCCTTTTCTCTAGCAATTTTTGATAAATATTCAGTAAGCAAGAAATAATATGCTGGACCACTACCCGAAATAGCTGTAACTAGATGCATATATGACTCATCTGTGATCCATCTGCAGGATCCAATTGAAGTAAATAATTGTGTTACTGAGTCTTTTATCATGTTTGGTAAATAAGAGTCACAACATAAAACACTCATTGCCATGCCAACAGACGCTGGGGTATTTGGCATTGCCCTTATTACATTAGGATCACTACCGATACATTTTCTAATATCAGCAATTGAATAGCCGGCGACGATTGATACTAATGTATTCGTACTGTTAATTCTGGAGCTTATGTTTTCTAGAACTTCACTAGATACCTGTGGTTTTACCGCAATCACTATTAGATTATTATCAAAACTAAGATCTTCTGGGTGATATATCTTCAGCTTATTTTTCATAATAAAATCATCCTGTTCTGAGATATTGGGATCAATAATTCTTAAATGATTTTTAGATAATCCATTTTCTATCCAACCTTTCGCCATCGCCCTTCCCATTCGGCCAAATCCAAGCAGAGTTAAATTTTCTATATTACGCAAACTCATGATTCCCCCATTGTCTTAAAAATAGAATTTTTAATGGCTTCCTCTGGATTGCTCCCTCCCCAAATAACATATTGAAATGTTGCATAATATTTTTCAGATGTTTCTGTAATATGTTTTAAAATAGAACTAAATTGTTCACGTGTTGGCTCCAACCCCCCTGATAGTAATAAATTATAACGAAACAATAGCTTTAACTCATCCGTCCAAATATCAAAGTGCCCCAACCATAGCAATTCATTGATCTTTATAGTTAATCTATAGATTTCATCGAGCTTATATTTTGGAATCTTTGTTTCATAGATAGTTGCTATGTGTAACCCCTCTAAGTCATTATTCCAGTTAAAATTAATCTGATAGTTACATGTTGCCCCTAAAACTGATATAGCAACCTCATCAATTGTTGAACGAAACAAATTGAGATTAGCCTCTTCGGCATAATTTTCAATCGCATCAATTGGATGTTTGTTGGTATTTATATATAATAAATTTTCCATTACTAAATAAAGCTATTAATGACCTTACCCTTATTGTAATGGAAATGATTAATTTTTTATTTACAGCCAGAGCAATAAAACAAATTATATTGTCTAATTCATCAATTATCCACCGATTAATGTTGCATATACTAGAATGCTATTTTTTTGACTTATCTTTAATTTTCTGCTTAACGAGTTTTTCAATATCTTTAAGCTTTTTCTCAAGCTCATCATTTTTATTTCTTTCTTTGGTTAGCATCTCTTTTATTGCATCAAACTCATCTCTTTGGACTAAATCAAAATCCATAAGTATTCTTTCTACTTGAGATCTTACCAATACCTCAATTTCCTTCTTAAGACCACTTGCAGCTCCAGCTGTGTCTGAGAGCAACTCACCAAATTTATTTAATAATTTTGAACCAGATTGGTGCATCATTAAATCCTAAAATGCTTTTAATTAAAAATAAGATTAATTATAGTATATTATAATATAAAAAACATATCTTTTTATCATAATTAATTGAAATGTATAATCTAACAATTATTTTGCCAACTTTTGACCCCATTGCCATAGATTTAGGTATTATCAAAATATATTGGTATGGCATTTCCTATCTTTTAGGAATAATTTTAGGGTGGCTATATCTAAGATATTTTTTAATAAAGAAACCAGCTAATAAAGATAATAAATTTACTATTAATATTTCAGACACAGTTCCATGGATTGTAATAGGAATCCTAATTGGCGGTAGAATTGGATATGTAATATTCTATAATTATAATTACTTCATTGAAAATCCTATTGAAATAATAAGGATATGGAATGGCGGTATGTCGTTCCATGGTGGTCTAATAGGCGCATCAATATCCCTTTATTTATTTTCGCTTAGGTATAAAAAGAAATATTTGTATTTGATGGATTTGATTGCTATTGCAGCTCCAATTGGTATCTTCTTTGGAAGAATTGCCAACTTCATTAACGGGGAACTTGTTGGAAAAGTTACAAATTTACCTTGGGGTATGGTCTATGGTAATCATGATTATTTACCGCGTCATCCATCTCAAATATACGAGGCCTTGATGGAGGGAGTTTTGATTTTTATTATATTAGGTTATCTATCTCATAAAACAAATATAATCGAAAGATCCGGTCAGTTATCTGCCGTATTTTTAATATCATATGGAGTATTTAGAATTATTGCAGAATTTTTCCGTCAACCAGACGAACACATAGGTTATATAATTCAAAGTCCCGTTACATTGGGTATGCTAATTTCATTACCATTAGTGCTTCTTGGAATATATTTATGGAGAACTAATAAATATTATGAATAAAAACATAGAAAATATTATTAGAGATAAGATAAGGAATAGTGGTCCAATAAATATTGAGGATTATATGAATATTTGCTCCTACAATGAAGATTTTGGATATTATAGGAGAGCGGAGCCTATCGGTATAAAAGGCGATTTCATAACAGCACCAGAAGTTAGCCAAATGTTCGGTGAATTATTAGCTATTTGGTTATTGGATATATGGCTTAGTTTAGGTAAAATAAAAATAAATATTATTGAACTTGGGCCCGGTAATGGCTCTTTGATGTCTGATATCATAAGGGTTGCAAAAAAATATCCAGAATTTTTAAATCAGATAAGTATTTACCTTTTTGAAGTAAATCAAAATCTTTCTTCTATACAATCTCAAAATATTAAATACCCTTACAAAAATATAGAATCAATTGATGATTTGCCAATCGGAACAAATTTTTTTATTGCTAATGAATTTTTTGATGCAATTCCAATAAGACAATTCATAAATATCGAAAATAATTGGCATGAGAGACTGATTGGGCTAAATGATGAGAGTCAATTATGTCTATTGCATGGTAATATTGAAAATAAATTGATGGGAGATTTTGTGAGTTCTGATCTTAATAATCATAATTTAGTTTATGAAATATCATTCCAGCAAGAGGAATTATTTAGTAAGATCATAAACAAGATTGGTAATCATGGTGGAATTCTTATATTTGATTATGCTAAAATAATTGATGGATTTGGAGATACATTACAAGCAATATCTAATCATAAATATGTTTCAATTTTCCATAAACCAGGTAGCACTGATTTAACTGCATATGTGAATTACAAACGATATATTGAACTTGCTAAAAAAGGGCAACTTAATCATTATGGACCAATTTCCCAAAGAGAATTTCTTCTTGGTATGGGCATCAAAGAAAGATATAATGCACTAAAGAAAAATGCAAATAATATACAAAAAGATAAACTTTTCAGACAATTCCATAGACTCCTAGATAATGATAAAATGGGGGAAATATTTAAAACTATTTATTTTTCTAACAACCAAAATACAATTCCATTGCCTTTAAAACGATGAATAATCCAATTATTTCCAAAAAACTAGACTATGATGATTGCTCGCACGGATTCTTTACAAGAAAAGGTGGTTTTTCAAATGGAATCTATAATAGCCTTAACTGTAGTGTATTGTCAGATGATATTACCGAGAATGTTCTTAAAAATAGGAATTATATATGTCTTAGAATTGGTACTGGGTCAAATAATTTAATCTTCCCTCATCAAAAACATACTAATAAATGCATAATTGTAAGTAAATCTTTAAATAAAAAATATAAAGCTGATGCGATTGTCACAAAAGAAAGAAATATTGCATTATGCGTTCTAACTGCTGATTGCATGCCAATATTGCTCTATGAAAGAGAAAAAAAAATAATTGGAGCAATACATGCAGGATGGAAGGGTGCAAAAAATGGTATCATCGAGAATACAATAAAAGAAATTGTATCCTTGGGAGGCTCATCTAATAAGATAATTGCAGCTATTGGTCCATGTATACAAAAAGAATCATATCAGGTTGGAGATGAGTTTAGATCATCATTTATAAACGATGATCCTGATAATATCGATCTATTCCATAAAAAAGATAGATCATATTTTTTTGACTTATCTGGATATTCTGTCAATTGCTTAAAAAAAAGCGGGATAGAAGAAATTGATAGGATTAAGAGGTGTACATTTTCTGAAGAAGATTATTTCTTTTCCTATAGACGATCAACAAAGAAAAAGGAAAAAGATTATGGTAGGCAGGTTTCAACAATAATGCTTAAGAATTTATAAAATATATAATTATTAATAATACAAAACATTTGCATATTTTTTGATCATTGTTATTGTGGGTATATATTATATATGGGTACTAATGATAAATGAATAAAACAATTGAAAACATTAAAATTGTTGCAGGTAACTCAAATATTGAACTAGCTAAAAGTATTTCACAATACCTAAACGTGCCATTAACAAAATGCAACGTAAAAAGATTTGCAGATATGGAAGTATTTGTTGAAATCCTAGAAAATGTAAGAGGTGAAGATGTATTTATTATCCAATCAACTTCTTTCCCCGCCAATGATCATCTTATGGAGTTACTAATATTAATTGATGCCTTAAAAAGATCCTCTGCTAGACGTATAACTGCAGTTTTGCCATACTTTGGATACGCGAGGCAAGATAGAAGATCCTCTGGTAGAACGCCTATATCTGCAAAACTGGTTTCCAATCTAATTACAAATGCTGGAGCTGATAGAGTTTTAACTATTGATCTTCATGCTGGCCAAATCCAAGGTTTCTTTGATATCCCAACTGATAACTTATTTGCTGCCCCAGTCATGGTTAATGACATTAAGCAGAATTTTGATGTAAGTAAGGTTACGGTAGTTTCTCCCGATGTCGGTGGTGTTGTAAGAGCAAGGTTAATTGCAGAGAGAATTGGTGGTGCCCCCCTTGCGATCGTTGATAAAAGACGTGATCAACCTGGTCAGTCTGAGGTCATGAATATTATTGGTAATGTCCAGGGAAGATCTTGCCTGCTTGTGGATGATATTGTGGATTCAGGCGGTACCCTCTGTAATGCAGCAAGTAAATTATTGGAGACTGGAGCATCTGAGGTCAGTGCCTATATAACACACGCAGTATTATCGGGTGAAGCTGTTACAAATATTGAACGTTCTGATCTTAAAAATCTTGTTGTTACTGACTCGATTTATAATGAGAGCGCAAATCAAAAAACTGAAAAAATAAGAAAAATTTCTGTTGCGAAATTATTAGGGGAAGCTATTTCTAGAACATCCAGTGAAGAGTCTGTGTCGAGTCTCTTTATTTAATTGTAAAAAAATCTTTTATTTGATATAAAAATTATTTATACATGTCCTATGGAAAGTATTAATAAGATTTATCTTCAGAAAAATCGAGGAAATGATGAGTGAAATACAAGAAATAATGGTGTCTAACCGAGAAACAAGAGGTACTGGTAGCTCAAGGCTATCAAGAAGACAGGGAAATACACCGGGTATAGTTTATGGGACTGGTATTGAGCCTATTAGTATACTGATTGAAACTAAGACACTTGTAAAGTACTACCAGTCAGGGAGATTTCTATCAACATTATATGAACTAAATATCGATGGTAAAAAGTCTCGAGTTATACCTAAAGATGTGCAGCTACATCCCGTCAAAGACACTCCACTTCATGTAGATTTTTATATCTTATCAAAAGAATCAAAGGTAATAGTGGAAATACCTGTTCAATTTATTAATGAAGATATTTGCCCAGGAATTAAAAAAGGTGGAGTATTGAATATTGTTCGACATAATGTTGAGTTTAATTGCCCAGCTGATGAGATTCCTGAAAACATCACTGTAGATTTAGCCGAATCTGAAACCGGTGACTCTATTCATATTTCTGCTGTAAAACTTCCTGAAAATATCACGCCTACAATCACTGATAGGGACTTTACAATTGCAACAATTGCTGCACCAGCTGGCATACCAGAAGAAGATGAAGAAGAAGAAGAAGAAATTACTGATGGACCGGATACTACGGAAGAAGAGACTGTGAGTGATGAGACGAAAGAAGAATAGAACAACTAAAAGTTAACAAATGCATCTTTTGGTAGGCCTTGGAAATCCAGGCAAAAAATATAAAAATAACAGACATAATATTGGTTATATGGCTATAGACAGTATTATAAAAAACACCTCTGGGAGTGTTCAGAAAGAGAAATTCAACTCATTGAATTCAGATACTAAAGTTAATAATCAGCGAATATTAATGTCAAAGCCACAAACCTATGTTAATCGTTCAGGGGAGGCTGTAGTTAAACTTATAAACTACCATAAAATACCAAATGATAAAGTGCTTGTAATACATGATGACCTTGATTTAAATTTTGGGAATATAAAAATAAAGAATGGTGGCGGAACAGCTGGGCATAATGGATTGAAATCAATAGTTAGCCATATTGGAAATGATTTTACAAGGATCAGAATAGGAATTGGTCATCCTGGATCTAAAGAGCTCGTAAGCAATTATGTCCTAAGCAATTTCTCTTCAAATGAGATGGCAACTTTACCTTCAATATTTGACTATATTTCAAATAATATTGTTTCTATACTATCCGAAAAAGAAAAATTCTCTGCAAATATACCAATTCATGATGTAGAAATATCATATAACAGCAATCCAATAAAAAAAATATTCAATTTGTTTAAATCATAGAGAGTTCATCATAATGGGTTTTAAGTGTGGAATCGTCGGACTGCCAAATGTAGGAAAATCAACCCTCTTTAATGCTCTTACTCAGACAGCAAATGCTGAGGCAAATAATTATCCATTTTGTACAATTGAGCCAAATGTTGGTGAAGTAGCTGTACCTGATCAAAGGCTAACTAAACTTGGAGATATATCAAATTCAAAAAATATAATTCCAACAAAACTAACATTTGTTGATATTGCTGGCCTGGTTGAAGGCGCTTCAAAAGGAGAGGGACTTGGAAATAAATTTCTATCCAACATAAGAGAAACAGATGCTATAGCTCATGTGGTTCGTTGCTTTGATAATGATAATATTACCCATGTTCAGAATAAAATTGATCCACTATCAGATATCCAAACAATAGAAACAGAGCTTCTACTCGCAGATATTGAAAACTTAGAAAACAGAAAAGCAGGGCTAGAAAAAAAAATAAAATCTCAAGATGATGACGCAAAAACACAATATAGCTTCATCGTAGAAATTATAAAATTTCTTAATCAAGGGAGTCCAGCAAGAGATTATGAATTAGACAAAAATCAATTAAAAATATACAAAGATTATAATCTTCTAACAGCTAAACCAATATTTTATATTTGTAATGTTGAAGAAGATGATGCCTTAACTGGAAACAAATATACAGACATTGTCATTGAATATACAAGAAACACAGATAATTTTTCAGTAATTATTTCGGCAGCAACAGAATCTGAATTATCTATTCTAGATGAAAATGAAAAAGCTGAGTACTTGAATACTCTTGGTCTTAAAGAAACTGGATTAAATAAAGTAATTCGTGCTGGTTATAGCATTCTTGATTTAATTACATATTTCACAAGTGGACCAAAAGAAACAAGGGCGTGGACTATACGAGAGGGCGCCACCGCGCCCAAGGCCGCCGGTATCATTCACACTGATTTTGAAAAAGGCTTTATCCGTGCAGAAACTATTGGATATGACGATTATGTGAATCTTAATGGCGAGCAAGGCGCTAAGGACTCTGGGAAGATGAGGCTAGAAGGCAAGGATTATACTGTAAAAGATGGTGACATTATGCACTTTAGATTCGCAAATTAAAATTTAATTATACTATCAACCTTTTTAGAGTAATTACCTAATCTAACCCTGCCTTCAAGATCGGTTAATTCTATCAGAAATAGCATCTTTAGATTAGCTGCCCCAAGTTTAGCAAGTAATTTTATTGAAGCTTCTGCAGTTCCACCCGTTGCCAAAACATCATCCACCAATAGAACATTCTGATTTCTTTGAATTGCATCTTGATGTATCTCTAATTCATCGGTTCCATATTCTAAATTATATTTCTCTGAAAAAACATCATGGGGTAACTTATTTTTTTTTCTTATTGGAACAAAGCCTTTTTTATATTTCTGGGCGAGAGCAGAGCCAATGATAAAACCTCTTGCCTCTATTCCGGCAATGATGTGTATATCATCAGATATATAAGGTGAGCATAAATCTATAGCCCTTGCAAAAGCTTCGGCATCTTGTAATAAAGTTGTAATATCTCTATAAATAATACCAGGTTTTGGGAAATCATTTATTGATCTTATTTTTTGTCTAAGAAATTTAACTGAGTCTTCCAAATTATTCTCTACTGAAATATAATGCTAATGATCTATCCTTGACCAAATTTTTTTCTTCGAATAGTACAAAAGTCCTGCAAGAATTATAAGAAATATTGAAACCTTAAACCCCATCTTTTTTCTTTGTTCAAGCTTTGGCTCAGCGGCCCACATCATGAAAGCCGAAACGTCTTTAGCCATCTGATCAACACTAGCCGTTGTTCCATCGGCATATTCAACAATTTCATCACTAAGTGGCGAAACCATTGCAATTTGATTGCCGGGGTAATACTCATTGTAGTACATTCCAGGTTGGAGATCGTAGCCTTCGGGAGCTTCGGTATAACCATTTAGAAGAGCGTATATATAATCAACCCCTTGCTCCTGATATCCAGTAAATAGATCTACAAACCACCAAGGGAATCCTCTCAAAGTACTTCTAGCTTTTGCTAGGACACTAAAATCAGGTGGGTACGCACCCCCATTTGAGGCTCTAGCTTCATTCACATTTTGATATGGAGATACAAAAGCATCGCTCGGTTTTGCAGGCCTCTCAAACATTTCACCATATTCATCAGGGCCATCAATAACAGTATATTCTGCAGCAATTGCTTTGGCTTCCTCTGGACTAAATCCAGGCCCCCCTTCCTCTGCTAAATTTCTATAATAAACATAGCTCATTGAATGACATGAAGAACAAACTTCTTTGTATACTTGGAATCCCCTCTGTAATTGGGCATTGTCATAAGTTCCAAAAATACCAGAAAATGACCATTCTTGTTGGATAACACGCTTTTGCTCAGCGCCCGCTGCATTAACATCAAAAACGAACAAGACTTGCATTATGGTAAACAAAAGAGGGTAGAATATAATTCTAGATAATTTTAATTGATTATGCATGCCCCCTCTTACCCCTCTATACCGCTTGCTTGCTTTTCATTTTTAATTTGTATCTTATCTAAGACAGACTGGGTAATACTCTCAGGAATTGGTTTAGGCTTTTCTATCAAACCCAGTACTGGAAGAACAATTAGGAAATGAATGAAATAATATGCTGTACATATTCTTGAGGCTATTAGGAATAAGCCCTCTGGGTTTTGAGAGCCTAAATAACCAAGAGCAATACAATTGACAGCGAAAATCCAATAAAATTGTTTATATAGCGGTCTAAAAGTTGCCGATCTGACTTTTGAAGTATCTAACCATGGAAGCACAAACAATATCCCTATTGCAGCACCCATAACTAGAACTCCACCTAATTTTGAAGGAATAGCTCTCAATATTGCGTAGAATGGTAATAAGTACCATTCAGGAACGATATGGGCCGGTGTTACCAATGGATCTGCCATTATATAGTTATCTGTATGTCCTAAAATATTTGGGTTAAAGAATATAAACCATGCAAAAAGGATTAAAAACAAAACTAGTGAAAAAGAATCTTTTACAGTGTAATAGGGGCTAAACGGGACAGTATCTTGCGTCTCTTTTACGCTAACACCTACTGGATTATTGTTACCTGTTACATGAAGTGACCAGATATGAAGTATAACAACTCCAAATATCATGAATGGCATAAGATAGTGTAAACTAAAAAATCTCTTTAGAGTTGCGTTATCGACAGCAAATCCACCCCATAACCATTCTGTAATTGTAGTGCCTACTAGGGGTAATGCTGAAAATAAATTTGTTATTACTGTAGCGCCCCAGAAGCTCATCTGACCCCAAGGAAGAACATATCCCATAAATGCTGTGATCACCATTAATAAATAAATCACTAC
>CEUZ01292099.1_pt1 | contig 30678 bp, 29 predicted proteins | sample 361511 | NCBI WGS metagenome assembly CEUZ01 (sample SAMEA2622822, study PRJEB7988) | marine metagenome | biome: marine biome (ENVO:00000447); feature: surface water layer (ENVO:00002042); material: "saline water (ENVO:00002010), including plankton (ENVO:xxxxxxxx)" | depth 5 m | reverse complement strand
TAATAGCTCAATTGGCTTGATTTATGCACTGAAAAAAATTTTTGTTATTAAATTCAATATATAGTTATATTTCATTAAAAAAACATTAAATACACAAGATATAGATCTTAGCTAAAAAATAACTTTACTGTTCAACTTTTGAACGCTATAAGTGTTCAATTATTGAACACAACATGAAAAACGATCCAGATCATTTTAATGTTTTAAGATCAATTCAAAAAAAACCCCAGTCATCACAGAGGGAGTTAGCTGAAGAGCTGGGATTTAGCCTAGGAAAATTAAATTATTGTTTAAAATCTTTAAAGAATAAAGGTTTAGTAAAAATAGAAAATTTCAAAAAAAATCCACATAAAATAAATTATATTTACGTTCTAACTCCAAAGGGAATATCAGAAAAGACAAAACTGACTATGAATTTTATGAAATTAAAGATGAAAGAATATGATGAGTTAAAAAAGGAAATTGAGAAATAAAAAATGTGGATAGTAATTAAATATAAAAAAAGGGAACTCGATTTCATGAAACATGATTTTAAAAAGATTTTAGGCGCACTGCCCGTTATTTTTATTCCAAAAATAAAATATCAAAAATTAATAGGAAACAAAGTTAGATTTTTAGAAAAAGAAGTTTTGGAGGACTATTTAATTTGTTATCATGAAAAGTTTTCTAATTCAAAAATACTTACAATTTTAAAAAATTTGAGAGGCTTGAAATCTCTATTAAATAATTCCAAAGATAGTCAAAATGAAATAGTTAGTTTTATTAATTATTGTAAAACTAATCAAGGCGCAGATGGTTATCTGAAGCAAAGTTTTTTTGGGTTTAATAATATTAATAAGGGTATATTTGTTAGTGGTCCTTTTACAAATATGATTTTTAAAGTAATTGAAAATCAAAAAAATAAATTGAAAATTTTAATTGGTAACGTTACAACAACAATAACAAAAAGTTCAAATTATCTGTATCGTTCTATTTAAAGTAAGTATCAAATGACTATTAAGTTACAAAACGACAAATGCCGTAGTGCGGAGCATTGTCCGAATTGAATATGAAAGCTTTAGTAACAGGAGGAGCGGGCTTTATAGGTAGTCACTTAGTTAAAAAACTAGTTAAAAAAAAATATAAAGTTATTGTTTTAGATAATTTAAGCACGGGTAGTCTAAAAAATTTAAGGTTGGTCAAAAATAAAATTGATTTCATTAAATGCGATATAACAAAAAATAAAATTTCATCAAAAATATTTCGTGATATTGATTATGTTTTCCATCTGGCCGGTCTATCTAAAGCTACAGAGAGTATTAAAAAACCCTCAAAGTATTTTAGAGCAAATGTAAAAGGTACTATAAATATTTTAAATTACATTAGTAAAATAAAAATAAAAAAATTTATTTATTCTGCTTCTGCAAGCTGCTATGGGAATCCAAAAAAAATACCAACTTCAGAAAAAGATAAAATTCAAAATTTGACACCATACGCCTCTACTAAATGGAAAGCTGAAAAAATAATTATGGAATATGCAAAAAAATATAAGATACCAAGCATTTCATTAAGATTATTTAATGTTTATGGTCCTGGCTCACTATCTTCTAGTCCCTACAGTGCAGTGATAAGCGTGTTTGTTAAACAAAGAAAGTCTAATAAACCACTGACAATTGTTGGAGACGGATTACAAACAAGAAGTTTCGTTTATGTGTCAGATGTTGTGGATGGTATGATTAAAGCAGCAAGATCAAAAGTAAAAAATGAGATTTTCAATTTAGGTAGCAAGAATTCTTTAACAATAATTAGTTTGGCGAAGCTTTTTAAAGGAAGAAAAATTTATATACCTAAAAGACTAGGAGATCCAAGAAATTCCTTTTCAGATATTAGAAAAATTCAAAAAATACTTCGTTGGAGACCCAAAATTTCTATATCAAAAGGAATAAGAGCGCTACTAAATGAAAAGTAAAAAAATATGTATTTTAGACTACGGAAGCGGAAATGTTGGTTCACTAGCAAATATTTTAAGTAGTTCAAATTACGTTGTAAATATATCTAATGAAAAAAAAAATATTGAAAATTCTACACATATAATTTTACCCGGGGTTGGAGCTTTTGGGGAATCTATTAAAGAAATTAAAAAAAGAATACCTCTAGATATTTTAGAAAAAGAAGTTCATGAGAACAACAAACCATTTCTTGGCATTTGTATTGGGATGCAAGTTTTAGCTGACAAAAGTTTTGAATTTGGAGAGCATGAGGGTTTAGGGTGGATAAGCGGAAACGTAGAGAAATTAAAAGCTAAAAAATTACCCCATGTAGGATGGAATAATGTAAAGATAGTTAAGAAATCTCCAATTTTTAAAAATATTGAAAATTTAAAAGATTTTTATTTTGTTAATAGCTACTCATTTAAAGTTAAGGACGAGCGTTTCGTAATAGCAGAAACACAATATGAATCAAATTTTTGTTCAGCCGTTCAAAAGAAAAATATATTTGGCGTACAGTTTCATCCAGAAAAAAGTCATGCAACTGGAAAGCAGTTAATAAAAAATTTTTTAGAAACAGATACTGATGCATAAATACGAATATCGCAACAAAAGAACCAAAGATAATATTATTTTAAGGTTTGAGGCTAGCAACAAAACTCAAGAAGCTACAGAAAAGTGTCTTGATTTAATATCTGATTCAAACTTATACAAATTACTTTGTGCTAATTTTCCAGAAAAATATATAGAATCGTATTTTAAAAAAATGTTTTATCTTGAATTAAGTCCAATTGTTAATCAAATCCAAATTTATAAATGGGAAACTGAAAATAACAAACAAAATATATTTGGAGCTATTCAAACAAAAACTTTTTCCTTACCAAAATTATTACCAAATATTTTTCATGATATTTCCGGTATAAAATTTAAGCATGGTTTTGACTTTGTTAAATTAAAAAAAAATATAATACGTTTGCTTGTTTTATTTCGTGATAAATATCTTAATTTAAAAAATCTTATTACAAATAATTCAACTTCTTTTTTTGAAGAAGATAAGAATTATGTTGCCATAAATTATAGAGAAGGTATTTCTGAAGATAAGCGATCAGATTTATTTTGGCTGTACAATTCTGGAATTAATATTCCAAATATAATTTTGTATGTAGAAACATTTTCTTTTTTTAAAAGATATAAAGAAGAAAAAATTATTGAAAATTTGAATATAACAAAAAAAATAAATGTAATAAAAATGTGGGAATTAGGTAATTTTAAAAAAAAATCATATTATAAAAAAATTAAAAAGGATCTAATTGCAACTTCTAGAAATAATTACTTAGATAAAGTTTTATTAAAAAAATCCATTGATTTATTAGAAAAAATTGAGTTTTGGCATAGTTTTTTTGAAAAATTTAAAATTAAAATTCATTTTGATCATAATGAAACTGATGTTGATCTCACAATAAAACAAATAGCGTTACATTTAACAGGCTCTTGTTCAATTGGAAAAGCTAGATCTTATTATTGTAATAGTAGGGGTTTACACTATTACTACTTTCCATTTGATATTTTTTGTATTTGGGGAAAAAAATGTATAAAAAATTTGAAAGAAAATGTGTTTAGTAAATCTGAAGCTAATATTAATAATGTATTAGTTACGGGTTATCCATACAGATACATAACTAATAAAGTGAAGTCAAAAATACAAATAATACAAAGTCAACTTAAAAATAAAAAAACACGCTTCAACATACTTTTACTAGACAATGGCGCGGGAGATAATAAAGATTATATTTATCAACTTCCTCCATATAAATTACTTCAAAAATTTTATAAATTTTTTTTTGAATGGGTTTTAGAAGATAAGGAAGTCGGTCTAATCGTAAAACCTAAGAGATTCAATATCTTTAAAAATTCAAATGTTGAAGAGATAATGAAAAAGGCAGTAGATAGCGGAAGATGTAGCGTTGAAGAGGAGAGTTTTGGTTCAATACCTTGGCATTATTCAAAATTAGCAAATATGGTTGTATCTGTTAGTACAGTAACATTACCTACAGCAATGCTAGAGTGCTTAATAAATAATAAAAAGACAAAAGCTATTTTTTTTGATTATCCAAACTTAAAAAATATAGAACCTGATTTATATTCTTGGGGAAAAGATAAAGTGGTATTTAATAATATGGATGCAATGCTTTCTTCATTAAAGAATTACAAAATTAACCCTTCTTCCAAAGAAGATTTGGGTAGCTGGTCAGAAGATTATATAAATAGTTTAGATGCACATATGGATGATAAATTTTCTTATAGAACGTGTAATTATGTAGCGAATCTTTTAAAAGCTTTTAATAATGGTTTAGACAAGAATCTAGCAATAGACATAGCAAATAAAAACTTTGCTGAGAAGTGGGGTAAAGAAAATATTTTAATTTCGAATAATTAATAGCAAGAGGTATATGAAAATTTTAGTAATAGGTACAGGAATGTATGTTTCGGGAAGAAACACGAAAGATTATGGAACTATTTTTCCTTCAATTATTGAGTTTCAGCGTACAAATCAAATAAAAAATTTAGAAGTTATTTTTTCAGGAAATAAAATTAAAAATCTAAACTCATCAAAAAGAAAAATTTTAAAAGCATTAAAAATATCTGGTCAAAAATTCAAATTAACTTTTTATCCACAAAATAATAAAAAATTTAATTATTTAGATATTTTAAAAAAGGAGAAAAATATAAACTGTGCTATCGTTGTTGTTCCTGATCATTTACATTATACGGTAATAGACAAATGCTTGGATTATAATTTACATACTTTAGTTGTTAAGCCATTTACAGCAAAGCTAGAGGAAGCAAAAAAATTAGTTAAAAAAGCAGAAAAGAAAAAATTACTAGGTTTAGTTGAGTTTCACAAAAGATTTGATAAGCATAATTTACTTTTAAAAAATACCTACGAAAGTCAAAAACTTGGACAACCATTATATTTTAATGTTGAGTACAGTCAGAAAAAAATTATACCAGAGAAAATTTTTAAAAATTGGTCTGCAAAAACAAACATACTGCAATATTTGGGAGTACATTATGTAGATATGGTGCATTTTATAACAAAGGCTATTCCAACAAGAGTTATGGCAACTGGTCAAAAAAATTGGTTAAAGAAAAAAGGTATAAATACTTATGATTCAATCCAATGTTTAGTTGAATGGAAAACTAAATCTAATATAAAATTTAATCAAACTATTGTAGTAAATTGGGTAGATCCAAATAATAATAGCTCAATGTCTTATCAAAAAATTAAATTTTGTGGAACAAAAGGTAATTTTGAATCTGATCAAAAAATAAGAGGAATTAAAATAATATCTGACGGAAATGATTTAGAAGAGCCAAATCCAGATTTTTGCCAATCTTTTCGTCTTGATGATAAGCATTTAAAATGGAGAGGTTATGGCATTGAAAGTGTTAGTAATTTTTTGTCTCATGTCAGGGGTTTTAAAAAAAATATTTCTAAGATTTATAATAGCAAACCTACAAGTTTTAAGGATGCCCTTATTTCAACCGGGGTAGTTGAGGCAGCCAACAAAAGTTTAAAAAGAAAATCTAGTTGGCAAAAAGTAAAAATAAAATAATCAAATTTCAAACAATTAAAAAATAATTTACAAATATGGTTTTAATAAAGCTATTTAAGGATTTATTTTTCCGTTTTCCTAGACATTTTATACTTTTATTTATATTTATTTTTTTTCAATCAGCGCTAAATATAATATCAGTTATAGCTGTTGCTCCTTTAACTGACTATTTGCTAGAAAGGCACGGCAATACTGCAAGCAAAATTACCCAATATTTAGAATCTTTATTTTTATCACTGGGAATTTCATTTGACTTATTACAAGTTTGTATTTTTTTTGGCTTAGTAATGTTTTTTAATGGACTTGCGGCCGTTGCAGCATGGCATGCAATTTTAAAAATTAAGTATGATTTGCTTATTTATCTTTTATCAGATGCATTAGGTCAATTTTTTAAAGCAAAATTTCTTTTTTTCTCACAGGGAAATATGGGTAGGTTGCTAAATACATTTCAACAAGAGGTGATAAAAATTGGTGATAGCTTTGCCAGTATGGCAAAATTTTTTGCAAATTTGCTGCAAATGATTATTTTATTTTCCTTGCCTTTAATTTTTAATCCTAAATTAACAATAATTTTTATTTCAGTTGCTGCTATAATTAGTGCTCCACTATGGTTTTTGAGAAAAATTTCTTATGGCTTAGGAAAAGCTAACACTGAAACCGCAAATATAACTACTGGAATTTTACATGAAACTTTAAGTGCAGCAAAATTAATTTTGGGATTTGGTCGCCAGGAGAAAACATTAAATAGATATAAAGATTCGCTTATAAAACACTCAGCTGCGAGAATAAAATTTCAAACTTTAGAAGGTGGAATTGGAAATTTATTTCTTCCTTTGGGAGTTATATCAGTCTTGGTCGCTTTATATGCAGCGTACTTGGACAATATGCCACTAGGAGATATGGCTTTGGTATTATTTGCTTTTCTTCGATTAATGCCTGTTATTGGTTTGCTCATACAAGGAAAGGTTTCTGTTGAGGGATTTTTGCCTGCATACGAGCAATTAGAATCTTTAAAAAATGAAGCAAAAAAATATGAAGAATCTAAAGGAAAGTTATTTTTTAGTGATTTAAAAAAAGGTTTAAATTTTAATAATGTTAGTTTTAATTATCCTGAAAAAAGAGGCACTTTAGATAAAATAAATTTAAAAATTCCAAAAGGTCAAATGACAGCATTGGTTGGGAAATCGGGAGCTGGGAAAACAACAGTAGTAGATTTGATGTTAGGTCTATACGAGCAAACAGAGGGAGAAATTTTTTTAGAAAATGAACCACTTAAAAATTATAATTTAAATTCGTATAGACAAAGAATTGGATTCGTCCCTCAAGACCCACAACTTTTAAACACATCAATCAGAGAAAATTTATTATGGTCAAAACCTGATGCCAGCGAAAAAGAAATTTGGGAAGCTTGTCGTTTATCCAATTCAGAAGAATTTATTCTTAATTTACCAAAAAAATTAGAAACAATTTTAGGAGAAAGAGGGGTTCGTCTTTCAGGGGGCCAAAGACAACGCCTTTCATTAGCTAGGGCAATTATACGTAAACCAGAACTATTATTTTTAGATGAAGCAACAAGTTCATTAGATACAGAATCGGAAAAATTAATTCAAAAATCAATAAATGAATTAGCTAGCGAAATGACAATTATAGTTATAGCTCATAGATTGTCCACAATTCGTAATGTTGATTATGTTTATGTTCTAGAAGACGGCAAGTTAGTGGAAGAAGGTACACATAATGAATTATCAAACAAACATAATGGCAAATTAGCAAAAATGATAACTGATCAAGAGATTTAAATATTATGAAAATAAAATTTAATAACAAATTTGTTGGATCTGATTACCCAGTATATTTTATTGCTGAAATTGGAGTGAATCATTGTGGAGATACTAATTTAGCTAATAAAATGATTATTGAAGCAAAAAAATCAGGAGCAGATGCTGTAAAATTTCAAACATTTACTGCAGATTCACTTGTTTCTCCAAATACTCCAAAAGTTAAGTATCAAGAAAGCACAACATCTCCCGAAGAAAGCCATTATGATATGCTTAAAGCTTTAGAACTTTCTAGAGATAAACATTCCATTTTATTAGAAACTTGTAAAAAAAATGAGATACAATTTTTATCAACACCTTATGACACTGAATCAGCTAAATTTTTAAATTCTATTGGTTGTGATATTTTTAAGACAGCTTCCGCAGATATAGTTGATCTTCATTTGCATTCTTACTTGGCTAAAGCAGGCAAAACAGTAATTATTTCAACAGGAATGGCTAATTTTGAAGAAATAGAAGAATGCGTGAAGATTTATAAGGAAAATAATAATAAAAATTTTATTTTACTGCATTGTGTTTCAAATTATCCCTGTTCAGATAGATCTTTAAATATGAAAATTTTACCAGAATTAAGATCAAAATTTAATTGTTTAGTTGGGTATTCCGATCATAGCATTGGAAATGAAGCAGCAAATATGAGTGTAGCTTTAGGAGGAGTTATAATTGAAAAACATTTTACTACAGATAAAAACCTAGCAGGTCCTGATCACAAAGCATCTGTTTTGCCTAATGAGTTTGCTTCTTTAGTAAAATCAGTTGGTAAAATAAAAGAGATTTTAGGAAAAGCTGAGAAAAAATGTCAACCCGAGGAAACACAAATGGCCTCAGTTTCAAGAAAAAGTTTAACATTATCTTGCTCTCTCGAAAAAGGAGAAAAGTTAGAAGAAAAGCATCTTACCCTTAAACGTCCTGGAACTGGTATATTTTATAAAGATTTTAAAAAATTAATAGGATTGAAAGCAAAAAAAACATTAAAAAGGAATTATCAAATAAAATTCGAGGATTTTGAATAAAATGACTGTATATGTCTCGACTGGCGGATACTCAAATTTTTCTGCAGAAGTAACAGCAAAAAAATTTATTGATTCTGGTATTAATTCAATTGAGCTTTCAGGAGGAATTTATTCAGAAAATTCTATAAAAGCGCTAAGCAATTTAAAAGAAAAAGCAAATTTTCAAGTTCATAATTATTTTCCACCACCGAAGGTTCCATTTGTTTTGAATTTAGCATCGCAAGATAAGGAAATTGCAAATTTAAGTTTGAAACAAGTTGAAAGAGCCCTTGATTGCTGCACAAAATTAGGAGCAAATTTTTACAGTTTTCATGCAGGGTTTTTATGCGATTTAAAAGTAAATGAATTAGGTAAAAAAATTAATAAACGAAATTTGTATGATCGCAAAAAAAGTACCGATCTTTTTATGGAAAGAGTTTTGTCGATATCCAAAAAAGCCAAAGACAGAGGTATAAATATAATGATAGAAAATAATGTATTTTCCGAAAGTAACAAGATTGAATTTGGAACAAATCCTTTATTAATGTGTGACCCAGATGAAAGTTTAACAATTATTAAACAGCTACCTAAAAATGTAAGAATATTATTAGATGTTGCTCATCTAAAAGTTTCTGCTAAATCATTAGGTTTTGACCCGAAAGAAATGACGAAAAAATGTAACAATTTTATTGGCGGCTATCATTTAAGTGATAACAATGCTTTATCTGACACTAATGAGGCTTTTGATGAAAAATCTTGGTTTTGGAAATATATTAAAAAAGATTCAGAATATTATTCTATCGAAGTTTATAATAAAGATAATAGTAAAATAAAGGATTTAAAAAATATTGTTTTAAAAAATTTGAAAAATTCTTAAAATGCAGAAAAAAATAATTATATTCGGTTGTGGTGGGCATGCTAAAATTATTTTAGATTGTATTGAAACTACAAAAAAATATAAACCTATAGGTTTTATTGATGAAAAAAATTTTGATATACCTTTTTCAAAAAAAATAAAATATTTAGGATCAATAAAAGATTTTAATAAAATAATTAAAAATTACAATTTAAAAACAACCTTCGGAATTGTTGGGATACATTCTAATATTGTAAGACGAAAAATTGTAAAAAAGATATCAAAATTAAATAAGAATTTTAAATGGGCAAATATTATTCATCCTTCAGCCGTTATATCAAAAACTGCCAAACTTGGCTCAGGGAATATGATACTTGCTGGAAGTATAATTTGTTCAGAAACAGTAATACACAATCATGTGTCAATAAATACAGGTACTTATATTGATCATAATAATATTTTTCATAATTTTTCCAGCACTGGTCCCGGAGTCACAACAGGCGGTAATGTAGTGATTGGACATGATAGCTTTTTAGGAATTGGCTGCGCTGTAAGACATAAAATATTGATAGGAAATAACACTGTAGTGGGTGGACAGTCATTTGTTTGTAAAAATTGCAAATCAAATTCCCTTTATTATGGAGTTCCCTCAAAAAGGATCAAAAAAAGAAATCCAGACGATATTTATTTGTAAAAAAATTAAAAAAATATAAAACTAATAATATGACTGATAGAGAATTTATACCAATAGCGAATCCCAATATTGATTCAAAAGAAGCCCAAGCCGTTTATGATGTTATAAAAAGTGGATGGATTTCAATGGGGAAAAAAGTTCAGGAACTTGAGGCAAAAATTTGTAAATACATTGGTGTTAAACATGCAATATTGTTTAATAGCGGAACATCATCGCTGCACACTGCTTTAATAGCAGCAGGAGTACAAGAAAATGATGAGGTTATTGTCCCTACTTTATCTTATATCAGTTCAGGGAATACCATAATTTATTGTGGAGCCAAACCCGTTTTTTGTGATGCTGATAATAAAACTTTTAATGCCAGTGCAGCGGATATCAAATCAAAAATAACTGAAAAAACAAAAGCTATTATGATTGTAGACCTTAAAGGAATGCCAGCAGATTTTGATGAGATTATAAGTTTGGCAAAGAAAAAAAATATAAAAGTAATTGGTGATAGCGCAGAATCTTTCGGTGCGATTTATAAAAATAAAAAGGTGGGAAGTCAATTAGATGCACATAGCTTCAGTTTTTTTGCAAATAAAAATTTAACAATGGGTGAAGGTGGATTGGTTACAACCAATGATGATGAAATTGCGAAAAAATGTAAAATTTTTAGAAATCAAGGCCAATCAAAAAGGTATGAGCATATTATGATAGGGAATAATTACAGATTAAATGATTATGCTGCGGCTTTCGGACTGGTCCAGCTTTCAAAAATTGATTGGATATTAGAGGAAAAAGGTTTAGTTGCAGAATCATATGATAAATTTTTTGAAAAACATGATTTTATAAAAAAACCCTATAGACCAGAATATGTTTCTAGGCATAGCTGGTATATGTATTCAATAACATTAGATGAAAAAATAGACAGAGATAAAGTAGCTGATTACTTAAAAGAAAATAATATTGATACTAGGCTAAGCTTCCCCCCTATACATTTGCAGCCAATTTATAAGGAAAAATTTGCATACAAAGTAGGGGATTTTCCAAAAAGCGAAAAAGCTTTTAATACATTTCTTGATATTCCATGTTGGGCCGAGATGGGCGAAGGAAGAATAAAGAGAGTAGTAGATACTTTAAATAAAGCAATAGAAAAGTCATTTAAATAAATAAAAAAATCAATAGATAATAATTAAAATGAAAAATTTTGCATTTATTTTTGCAAGAAAGGGATCAAAAAGAGTTAAAAATAAAAATATTAAAAAAATAAATGGTAAGCCGCTTGTTTTATATAGCATTGAAATAGCAAAAAAAATTAAAGAAATTTCAAAAGTTTTTGTATCGACAAATGATAAAAGAATAAAAAAAATTGCTTTAAAAAATGGTTGTATCGTTATAGATAGACCAGAAATTTTAGCCAAAGATAAGTCCGCAGAATGGCTTGCTTGGCAGCATGCGATTAATTTTGTAAGAGAAAAGTATAATAAAAATTTTAATTTTATAAGCATACCCCCAACCTCTCCTCTTAGAAATACTGCTGATGTAAAAAAATGTATTAAAGCCTTAGATCAAAAAGACGATATCGTTATAACTTTGCGGAAAACTGATTTAGATCCAAATTTTAATATGATTATGAAAAAAGGGGAAAAAATTATAACTTTTAAAAATTCTAAAAATATTAAAAATTCAAAAAATAAATATAATTTAAGAAATAATTTATATGATATTTATTCAATAACAACGGTAGCATATATTTCTAGACCCAATTTTATATTAAGTCATAAAAACTTTTTTGAAGGTAAAGTAAAAGGTGTTGTTATACCAGAGTCCAGAGCTTTAGATATAGATTCAGAATTTGATTTTGCCTTAGCTGAAGCCATTATTAAAAAAAAATTACTGTTAAAAGATAAATAATTATAAAATGCAAAATAAAGTTTATGCTATGATACCGGCCAGGATAGGAAGTCAAAGACTTAAATTTAAAAATTTGGCGATTCTAAATGATAAACCGCTAATTTATTATGCGATAAAGTCAGCTAAAAATTCAGGAATTTTTGATAAAATATATTTAAATTCAGATGATAAAATTTTTTCTAAAATAGCAAAAAGATATAAAATTGATTTCTATAAACGTAATAAAAAACTAGGATCTTCAAAAACTAAAAGTGATAGTGTTGTTTCAGATTTTATGAGAAATTTTCCACAGGCAGATATAGTTGTGTGGGTTAATCCAATAGCTCCTTTTCAAACAGGAAAGGAAATAAAAAAAATTGTAACTTTTTTTAAAAAAAAGAAAATAGATTCATTAATAACAGTCGAGAACAAAAAACTTCATTGCAATTTTAATAATAAACCACTTAATTATTTAAAAAAATCTAAATTTGAAAAAACGCAAGATCTAAAAGAAATTCAAATGTTTGTTTATTCTTTGATGATGTGGAAAAGAAAAAGATTTATTAGAGATTATAAAAAAAATAAAAGTGCTATTTTATGTGGTAAATCACATTTTTATGCCGTAAAAAATCCTAGTACAATTATAATAAAATCTAAGGAAGATTTAATGTTAGCTGATTTTATTATGAAATCAAAATCTAAAAAATTTATTTTAAAATATGACAAAATTAAAAAAAATTAACCACAAACATTTAAAACATTTCATTTTTGAAGTTCTCCAAAAAGCAGGATTAGATAAATATTCAAATAATTCTGTAACTACTGGACTTTATGAAGCTTCGTTAAGAGGTGTAGATTCTCACGGAGTAAATTTATTAAAACATTATGTATATTCAGCTTTAAAAGGGAGAAAAAATCCAAAACCTAAATATAAATTTAAAAAAACTTTTCCTGCACTAGGTGTTTTGGATGCGAATAATGCCTTCGGACATGCCGCCGGAATGAAAGCAATTGATATATGTTCTAAAATGGCGAATAAATTTGGTGTTGGCGTTATTGCTGTAAAAAATTCAAGTCATCCAGGAGCTTTAGCAAGCATGGCCATTAAAGCTGCAAGAAAAAACTATATTGCATTTGCTTTTACGCATGCAGATTCTTTAATGTTATCTCATAACGGAAAAAAACCCTACTTCGGAACTAATCCCATATGTTTTGCAGCCCCAAGAAGAGAAAGAGAGCCATTTTGTATTGATATGGCAACTAGCATGATATCGTGGAATAAATTATTAAAATTTAGAAAAAAAAAAAATTTATTAAATAATAATTTGGCTGCTGACATTGAAGGAAATGTTACAAGAAATCCAAATAAAGCAAGATCTTTGTTAGCGGCAGGTTCTTACAAGGGTTTTGCTCTAGCTTCAATGGTAGAAATATTATGTGGTGTTTTTACAGGAATGAATTTTGGCAATAGCATTCCTGCAATGTATAAGTATTCAATGAAAAAACCTAGAAAATTGGGTCAATTTTATATGCTGATTAAATCTAACGGTGTTTTAAATTCAAAAACTTTTTTAAAAAAAATGCAAATTTTAACTTCACAAGTTAGGAAACAAAAATCAAGAACTAAAAAAAAATTAGTAATGATGCCAAATGATCCTGAAATTAAAAATATGAAAAAAAGAATTAAAGATGGGATACCTTTGGATGCAGATACTATGGAAAAGCTTTCCCACTTATCTAAAAAATTTAATATTAATCTTAATACTTTAAACTAATCATGAAAAATAAAAAATTAGTATCAATAATTATTCGAACTAAAAACGAAGAAAGATGGATATCACCTTGTTTAGAAAGCATTTATGCACAAACATATAAAAATTTTGAAATAATTATTGTAGATAACAATAGTACAGATAAAACAATTGAAAAAGCAAAACAATTTAAAATTTCAAAAATCCTTAAGATAAATAAATTTTTACCAGGCAAGGCCATCAACATAGGAATCAAAAGTTCAAAAGGAGAGTACGCAGTAATACTTTCTGCTCACGCAATACCGACTAATAATCTGTGGTTAGAAAAATTTGTTTCAGCAATAGAAGAAGATGATAAATTTGCAGGTGTATATGGGAGGCAAGAACCAATGTCCTTTTCATCTCCATCTGATAAAAGAGATATGCTATTAGTTTTCGGACTAGATAGAAAATATCAAAGCAAAGATAGCTTTTTCCATAATGCAAATTCTATAATTCGAAAAAGTGTTTGGAAGAAAATTCCTTTTGATGAAAACGTTGAAAATATTGAAGATAGAATATGGGCACAAGAAATATTAAATAGTAAATATAAATTAATGTATGAGCCAGAATCCAGCGTTTATCATTATCACGGCATTCATCAAGATGGAAATCGCAAAAGATTAAAAAATGTTGTTAAAATAATTGAATCAAAACAAAAAAATTATAGAACGGGCAAACTCGACCCCAAAAAAATTAAAATAATTTCCATAATTCCTGTACGAGGTATAACACAAAAATTGTACGGCAAAGATCAGTTGCTTTATACTATAAAAACTGCAAAAAAATCTAAGTTCATAAATGATATTTTTGTCTCAACAGATTCTAAAAAAACTGCAAAAATTGCAAAATCTTTCGGAGCAAAATGTCCTTTTATTAGATCTTCAAAATTTTCAGCTCCACATATTAATATTGAAACAGTTCAAAAATATTCTTTAGAAAAAATTGAAAAACAAGGATATTTTCCTGATCTTGTTGTTCATCTAGAACAAACTTTTCCATTTAGATCTCATGAAATTATAGATGAAATGATATTGAGGTTGTTGCAGGGTGGTTATGATACAGTAATAGCAGCCGTTAGAGAGGTTGGTTCAATGTGGAACGAATCTCAGGAAAAAGGTTTTGAGAGGATTGATAGAGGGGATATTCCTAGACAATTTAAAGAAAAAACTCTTATTGGTTTACAAGGCTTATGTTGCATAACCCATCCAGAATTTATTAGAAATAATAGTTTATTAGGAAAAAAAATTGGTTTATTTGAAGTGAAAAATAAGCTGAGTGCATTTGAGGTTAGAAATAAAACTGGCAGATCAATTGCTGAGAAGTTTATCAAGAACTTAAAATTTTAAAAGAAACTAGCAAAAAATAATTATAAATTTATGAAGGTAAGAATTGTCGAATTTGCCGACGAAATAGCAAACTATAAAAATTTGAATGAAGAGAAGATAGTAGCTCTTAATACATGCGCGCAGGCATTTTTAAAAAAAGGAAAGATTGGATTCGAAAACTCACTTAATTTTTTTGGAGTCGATGGTCATTTATCTGTTTTGAGAAAATCAAAAAAAATAATGGAAATTTTAGATGGAAGTTTTAATTTTGTAGATAAAAATAATATAAAAGCATCATACAAGGAAGGTTTTAACAACTATCTTTTTTTTTATTTACGATACGCATTAATTACGCTTTATATAATAGACAAAGTTGTAAAAAAATATAGCCCATCAGAAATTATTGTACCAGCTTCAACACAAATCGAAAATTTTGATTATTATTGGTCACATCAAGACAGATTGTTAGGTCATTTAGTAAAAAAATATATTAGCGAAAATAAATTAAAAATTAACATTATAGAACAAAAGAGAGAAAAAAACGGAACATCATCCAAATCATTTTTCTTTAAAAAATATTTTAAGAAAATTATTTTTTATTTATCATTTTTTATATTTAAACATTTTTTCAATAAAAAAAATATTTACATTGTAATTAATGATAGTAATAATTTTGATAATATTATTAAAAAGATAAAAAAACAAAAACCAGAGTTGAAAACAGTTTTTTTGATGCTATCAGCAAAAGGGGTAAAAAGATATGCTCTGGATTTTTTAAAAGGATCAAAGTTTAGTTTTTTATTAAATTCTTATTTGCCAGAATCTCAAGAAAAACAAGATATTAAAAGAAGTTTAAATAATTTTGTATCATCAATTATTAAAAAAGATTTAAAGAAAGAAGTTAATTATTTAAATGTTAATTTGTTGGACGAGGTAAATAGCTTTGTTTCAAATACAATGCTCAAAGCTTTAACAGAATTAAATGAACAGATTAACTTTTTAGTAAAAATCATAAAAATTTCTAATCCTAAGCTGATGGTTTCCCAACATACTTTATTAATTGGTCGAGCATTTGGAGAATTAGGTAAAATGCACAATATACCTGCGCTAGCAGTATCACACGGTACACATGTATCACACAGTCAAAGTGATGTTAAATATGAATGGAATGAACTTGCAAATATTATGATAAATAAAAATTTTCCATATATTGCAGCACAGAATCCTCACATGAGAAAATTTTTGGATGATAATGATTATAATAGCAATCAAATTATAAATACAGGACCTCTTCTTTATAATAAAATTACCCATTCAAAAGAAGACACAGAAAAGTTAAAAAAAAAAATATTCAAAAATAATAGTAATAAAAAAATTATTCTACATGCCGGTACTCCAAAGATGAGAGGTTCAAATAGACTATTTGTTTATGAAACAGTTGATGAATATATAAATAATATTAATAGCTTAATTAGTATTATTAAAAAGAAAAAAAATATTTTTTTTGTAATTAAATATAGAAAGAATCCTAGAATTTCATTAAAAGATTTTAAAGAATTAGTCAATGAGAATGAAAATTGTAAAATATTTTCAGAAGGTAACTTTACAGATTTTTTGGCAACAGCTGATATGATGATTAGCTATTCGTCCACTACTATTGATGAGGCTCTTTTTAACAAGGTTCCTGTACTTTTATATGATCCTGATGAAAAATATTCTCATCTTCCAACATCAAAAAATATTAATAAAAATCAAGAAAATCTCACAGATGTTGTTTTTTATTGTTCAAAACTGAATGAAATAGATTTTACCGTTGATCAAGTATTAAAAAATAAAAATGAGATTAATGAAAACAAAATTTTTTGGAAAAAATATATTTTCGAAGTCGATAATAATAAGAATTGGTTGTCGAGTTTAGTTTAATAATTTATGAATATACTAGTTACAGGCTGCGCAGGATTTATCGGATATCATGTATGCGACAAACTTATAAAGAAAAACTATAGAGTAATTGGTGTTGACAATTTAAATCAGTATTACGAAAAAACTCTTAAAGTAGATAGACTTAAAGAATTAAATAAAATTTCAAAGAAAAATAATTTTAAATTTTATAAATTTGATATTCGTAATGAGAAAAAAATAAATTATTTATTTAATAAATATAAATTTAAAAGAGTTTTGCATTTTGCAGCTCAAGCTGGTGTTAGATTTTCTATAAAAAAACCTCACCAATACATTCAAAGTAATTTGTTAGGTTTTTTTAATATTCTTAATTTATCTCGACACCATAATATTCCACATTTGATCTACGCTAGTAGTAGCAGTGTGTATGGGGGCAATACAAAATTGCCATTTAAAGAGTCAGATAGAACCGATCATCCTTTGCAACTTTATGCCGCAACAAAAAGATCTAATGAATTAATGGCTCATAGCTATAGCGCCTTGTATAATTTACCAACAACTGGTTTACGTTTTTTTACCGTGTATGGGCCTTGGGGTAGACCTGATATGGCGCTTTATAAGTTTGTTAGAAATATTTTATTAGAAAAGAAAATAGAAATTTATAATAAGGGAAAACATGTAAGAGATTTTACATATATAGATGATGTTGTGGAAATGGTTTTGAAGGTACAAAATAAAATTCCTAAAAAAAATAAAAAAAATTTTAACCAAAATAATTCATCAGAAAGTTTTGCTCCATTTAAAATTTTTAATATTGGAAGTAATAAGCCGGTCAATTTAATTAGTTATATTAAAAAAATCGAAAAAATTCTCGGCAAAAAGGCAAAGAAAAAGTTTCTTAATTTACAACAAGGGGATATTTTGAAAACTCATTCAGATATTTCAAAAATAAAAAAAATTGTTAATTATAAAAACAAAACATCTATAGAGTTAGGTCTTACGAAATTTATTGAATGGTATAAAAAATATTACAAAATAAAGAGACGAGTCTGACCATGAGAAAATGGTATAAATATCTTTTAGTTTATGGCGGGAAAAAAGACAAAATTGCTAAAAAACATCAAGATTTTTCTGATTATGAAGTTGCTATGGGCGGATATGGAACTAACGAATATTATTCAGATCAGAATAATTTCAATATAAAATATTTACTAGGAAGATTTAAATATAATCATGAATATTTAAATCGGCATCTTAATCAAAATATGAAAATACTTTCTATTGCTAGCGGAAGATGTATTAATGAACTTCAGTTTATATTTAAAAAATATAATATTACTTGTTCAGATTTAGATGTTCCAAAAAGCTACGTCGATGCAAGAAAAATTTTTGGTGAATTTGATTACAAAAAATTAAATATATTAAATACCTCTTTGACAGAGAATTATAATTGCATTATTGCCTTAGGTTTAGTTTATGCTTTTTCTGAAGAAGATTATAAAAATTTTTTTAACAATGTTAATAGAAGTCTTAATCTAGACGGTGAGTTAATTTTAGATTCCAGTTCAAGTGAAAATAATTTTATAACTTTTTTATTTGATAGAGTATATTTAAAGTATGAAACATTTTTTATATCTAAAATTCTAAATTTTCTTGGAAAAACCAATTCAGTTGTAACTCGACATCATGGATATAAATTTAAAAATAACGAAATTATTAAGATGGCACAAAAGCACGGATTTAGCTTAATAAACAAGGAAAGCAAAGATAATTTGACTGAAATTTCTAGAAGTAAAATAGCAGAAAAATTGATGAACAAAATTCCATTTACTAAATATTTTTTTTGTACCATCGGCGCTACGATGCCCTATTTACGTTATTTTAAGTTTAAGAAAACCAAAAACATAATTGTTTAAAAAATGAAAGAAATATTTTGCACACTAGGACCCTCGTCTACGAATCCCAAATTCTTAAAAAATATTAAAAGGCTAGGTGTAACACTGGTAAGAATAAATTTATCTCATACAAAAATAAAAGATCTGTCCAAGATAATTCGAAAAATAAGAAAATATACAAATATTCCCATTTGTATTGATACCGAAGGTGCTCAAATTAGAACTGCTCTTTGTAAAAAAAAATTTTTAAGAATTAATCAATTTATCAAAATTAGTAATGAAAAAAAATCAAAAGATCTTACCTTATACCCTAACATTTCAAACAAAGTAAAAAGAAGTTCAATATTAGATATAGGTTTTGAGAATTTAAAAATTAAAATAGTTAAAAAAAATAAAAATTTTTTATTTGGTAAAGTTATATCATCTGGTTATCTTGAAAAAAATAAGGGGGTTCATATAATTAATCAAAAAATTAAACTTTCTCCTTTAACAAATAAAGATTTAGAATCTATTAAAATAGCAAAAAAATTTAATATCAAGAATTACGCTCTATCTTTTACCAATTCAGAAAAGGATGTTATTTTTTTTAATAAAATTTTACCAAGAGTAAGAAAAATATATAAAATTGAAACAAAAAATGCCGTTAAAAATTTAAATTCTATATTAAATTTATCTCAAGAGATATTAATCGATAGAGGCGATCTTTCCAAAGATGTTGATTTAATTAAAATTCCATCTACACAGAGAAAAATTCAAAAAATAGCTAAAAGAAAACGTAAAAAAGTTTTTGTTGCTACTAACTTATTAGAATCAATGATAAAAAATTCTTATCCAACTAGAGCGGAATTAAATGATATTTACAACTGTCTAGAACTTGGTTCTAACGGATTAGTCCTGGCTGCAGAAACAGCAATAGGAAAATGGCCGCTAAACTGTGTAAAAATACTTTCCTCATTGATCAAGAATTTTCAAACTGAAAATAAAAGATAAATTTTTTAATTTATGAACATGCAAGGTAAACCTTTAATTATTGTTAGTCACGCGAGGAGCGGCTCCCATTTTCTAATTAATTCAATAAGACAAAATGCCGATGCAAATTTTGCAGTTCAAAAACCTTTTTTTGCATTAGATAGTTTACTTGTTCCGGGAGATGAAAGTGTTAGCAAAGCTTTTTTAAAATGGTATGAAAAAACTATTTCTGAAAAAAAAATTCCAATCATTGAATCAAAATGTTTAAGGGAAGATTGTCTACAATTTATTGAGAAGATGCCAAAAGAAAGACTTGATGTTCAAATTATTGATTATCTGATCAAAAATGCTGTTTTTATTAATATAATCAGAGATCCAAGACAGAGTTTATTGTCTTGGTATAAACTTAGTAAGAGTGGTGGCGCAATGACATTTAGTGCATCAAAAATAAGATTGGCAAATTTAATTTACAAAGATTTTTACAAATTACCAAATTTACACAAGATGCCACATAAAGATTTTTCAGACTATGATACTTCAACAGTTAAATATATAGCTTATCACCATTATAGTTGGAAAGATTATGTATCTAAAAACGATGGATTAGTTTTATATTATAAAGATCTAAATCAAAATTTTAAAAATTCCATTCATCAAGTTTTTGATTTTTTAAAAAAAAAATATACATATGATGTATGGCCCCGCAGTTATATGAGGCCCCCTAATGCTTCTTTATCAAGATATTACAGGAAGTTAGGGAAATTGATAAAAAATTTTGAATTTATTTTTTATTCAAAAATTAACAAAAAAATATTTCAATTGTTTAATATAAATTTGGACAATTTAAAAAAAACCATAGAATCTGCTTTTTTATCGAGTCAATTACCTCTTTTGGAGAGAGAGTATTTTCCTGATAAAGAAACAAATGATATTATAATAAAACATTATAATGAAGCTTACAAAAAGTATTCAGGTGATACGCAGATTCAATTTAAATAAATACAAAAATAATTAATTTAAAGGAGGAAAAAAATGAAAATAACAGTAATCGGAGGAAGTGGATTTTTAGGTTCGCATGTTGCGGATCATTTAACTAAGCATGGTCATGAAGTTATTATATTTGATAAAAAAAAATCTAAATGGAAAAAAAATAACCAAGAAATGATAATTGGAGATATTTTGAATATTGAAGAGTTAGAAAAAGTAATATCAAAGTCTAAAATTGTTTATAATTTTGCAGCTGTGGCAGATATAGAAACAGCTTTGATTAATCCTTTAGAGACAGCAAATATTAATGTTTTGGGTACACTGAATACTCTTGCGCTATGTAAAAAATACTCAATTGAAAGATTTGTATTTGCAAGCACAATTTATGTATATAGCCAGGAAGGTAATTTTTATAGATGTAGCAAACAATCTGCAGAAAGCTTTATAGAAGAGTACAATAAATTATATAATTTAAATTATACAATTTTAAGATATGGATCAATATATGGCCCTAGATCAGATAATACTAATGGCCTTTATAAAATTGTTAAGGCTGCTTTAGATAAAACCGAAATAGTTTATGAAGGTGATAAAGAATCAAGGAGAGAATATATCCATGTTGAAGATGCTGCCGACGCAAGTGTAAAAATTTTAGAAGATAATTTTAAAAATCAAAATATAATTTTAACTGGTCAACAATCACTTAAGGTGTACGATATTATGAAAATGCTTTCTGAAATTTTAGGAAGCGAAAAAGATCTAAAATTTAAATTTAAAGAACAGAAAGGTGGGGGACACTACATAAGAACTCCTTATACATATCAACCCAGAATAGCAAAAAAATACATTCCTAATATTCATTATGATTTGGGCCAAGGATTAATCCAATTAATTGAAGAAATTAAAAAGGAAAAAAATTGAAAAATTTAATCAAAAAAATTTTAGATAAAATAATAAATATAATAGTAAATATATTAAAACAATTTAATATTGGAAGATATATATTGGATCAATTTAATATAAATATTTCTAATATTATTATTCCAGTTCCTAATAATATTTTAAATTTAAAATTTTACAGTCCAAATAGACTTAATAATTTTAGAATTAATACCTTTTTTTCAAAAGAACCAGAAACCTTGCAATGGATAGATAACTTTAAACAAGGTTCTGTATTTTATGATATTGGAGCTAATATAGGTTTGTACTCATGTTATGCCGCAAAAAAGAAAAATAGTAAAGTTTTCTCATTTGAGCCTTCTGTTTTTAATTTAGATTTGTTGTCTAAGAATATAAATTTAAATTCTCTTTCAAATAATATTGTTATTGTGCCTATACCAGTTAGCAATGATACTAAAACTACCACATTTAATATGTCCAATACATTACCAGGCGGAGCTCTTTCTACATTTGGAGAAACCTATACTCACGACGGAACTCAAATGGAAAAAATATTTACTTATAATATACCTGGGACAAATTTAGATAATTTAATCAAATATTTTTGTTTACCAAAACCAAATTATATTAAAATTGATGTAGATGGAATTGAGCATTTAATACTCGAAGGAGCTAACGAAACTTTAGATGGCATAGAAAGTATTTTAGTAGAAGTTAATGATAAATTTAAACTGCAGAGTGATAAAATACAGAAGATATTAAGTGAAAAGAAATTTAAGATGCAGAATAAAGAACAATCTCAATTAATAGCAGAAGCAACAAATCAAGAAGTACGCTCTATTTTTAACCAAATCTGGGTAAAAGAAAATAAGTAATGATCTCATCACACTTTAAAAAAATTAATAGAACATCAAATTATGATTTTTTAAATAGACTTGGATATCAAAGACTAGATCGAAATGAAAGAAATTATCCTTTTTCACAGAATGTTTTAAAGGGTTTAAAGAAAACCATTACTAATTATTCACTTCAAGCTTACCCCGGGGATAAAACAAAATTAATAAAAAAAATTTCAAGTTTGGAAAAAATAAATTCAAAATATGTCGAAATTGTTCCTGGCTCTGATGCAGCAATAAAATATATTTTTGAAATATTTTCTTTTGCAAAAAGCAAAATGGCTTCTATCTATCCTACCTATGCAATGATAGATGTATATTCCAGAATATATAAAACTGTTTTATATAAGATTTCTAATAAAGAAGATAATTTTGATCCTAAGAAATATTTCAAAAAAAAAATACATTGGATTTATATAGCAAATCCAAATCAGCCAGATGGCAAAATAATTTCAAAGGAAAATATTTTAAAAATTTTAAAAATAGCGAAAAGAAAAAAAATATTTGTTATTATTGATGAAGCTTACATTCATTTTAGCAATCAAAGCTCAATAGTTACTCTTGTAAAAAAATATAGGAATCTAGTTATTTTAAGAACTTTCTCAAAATTTCCTGGACTTGCAGGTATAAGAATAGGTTTTGTTGTAGCGCATCCTCAATTTATTAAAACTTTTAATACTGTTCGATCAATATTTGACACATCTTCTATTTCAATTTCTATAGCAGAATTTTTTCTTAAAAATAAGAAAATAGGCAATGACTATGTTAAGCAAATTAAATCAATTAAAAAATTTATGATTTTGGAATGTAAAAAAAGAAAATTAAAATTTATAAATACTCATACAAATTTTTTTTATATAAAGATACCAAAGGAAAAAATAAAATTTGCCCACAAGATGTTAATGAGAAATAAAATTTTAGTAAGATCTCATTTATTGGGAAATTTTAAATTTATTGATAACTCTATTAGAATTACCTTAGGAGAAAAAAAGGTTATGATAAAGCTATTTAATATTTTAGATAAAATTAGACTAAAAAAAAAATGATTTGTGCGTTAATTATTGGAAGAGCTGGTAGCAGAGGATTTCCGAAAAAGAATTTAGCAAAAGTTCTTGGAAAAAGATTATGTGAATATCCAATAATAGCAGCAAAAAAATCAAAAAATGTTGATGAAATTTATATTTCAACAGATTGTCCAGAAATTAAAAAAATAGGATTAAATAATAATGTGAATATAATCGATAGACCAAAAAATTTAGCTACAAATGAGGCTTTAGGAGAGGATGTTTTTAGACATGGTTATATGGAAATTAAGGAAAAATTAAAATCAAAAGGTCAAAGTATTGAATTAATGGTTTTGCTTTTTGCAAACGCTCCTACAGTGACATCAAAAATGATTGACGAAGGAATTGAAATTCTTCGTTCAGAAAAAAGTGTTGATTCAGCAGTCAGTACTTCTGTCTATAATATGTGGAGTCCGCTCAGAGCTAGAAAATTAGATAAACAAAATTTATTAAAGCCATTTGTGCCATTCGAAACTTTTGGAGATCCAAAAACTCTTAATTGCGACCGAGATTCTCAAGGAGAAGTTCATTTTGCTGACATGTCAGTGTCTGTAGTTAGAACAAAATGTTTAGAAAATCTCTCTGATGGTTTGTTGCCTCAGAAATGGATGGGTCAAAATATCAAAGCAATTCCTTCATGGGGAGGTTGTGACGTTGATTATGAATGGCAAATTCCAGGCGTAGAGTATTGGCTTAAAAAAAACAAGGTTAATTATGAAGATTGAAAAAAAGCCTTACGACAAAAATAAAAGTTTTGTTAATTTTAGATCTATAAAAAGAGATGAGAATTATTCCGATTCAATAAGAAAAGTAAAAATTATTTTATATGATAAAAATAAAATTAAAAGTTTGAATAATCGTGAAAAAATAATTGTAAAATACTTAAAAAAAGATCTTATAGAAAACAAAAAAACTGATAGACCAAAATTTCAATTAACACCAAACATCACTAAGGAAATAACGCTCTTAGAAAATAAAGATATATTAAGATATCTTTTGCACAGATATAGATATGACATATATCCCCTAATTCAGAAAATGGATGACTATCCCCCGTATCTTCAAATTGAACCAACTTCATTTTGCAATTTTAGGTGCGTTTTTTGTTTTCAATCAAATAAGGATTTTTCAAAAAGATCAAATGGTTATATGGGACATATGAAATTGAACACTTTTAAAAGAATCATTGATCAAGCCGAAGGAAATGTTGAATTTATTTCTCTTGCTTCAAGAGGAGAACCGCTCATATGCAGAGATATAGAAAAAATGCTTTTGTATACTAGAGGAAAATTTTTGAATCTTAAAATAAATACAAATGCTTCAATTTTAAATGAAAGAAAGGCTCACGCAATATTGCAAAGTGAAGTAAAAACTCTTGTATTTTCAGCTGATGCTGCAGATAAAAAATTATATAGCAAACTAAGAGTTAATGGAAAATTAGAAAAAGTAATTGCAAATGTTCAGCTCTTTAAAAAAATAAAAGACAAACACTATCCAAATGCTAAAATAATTACCAGAGTTTCGGGCGTAAAAGTTAGCAAAGAACAAAAATTTGATGACATGCAAAAATTTTGGGGAGAGCTAGTCGATCAAGTAGCTTTTGTGGACTATTGTCCATGGGAAAATGTTTATTCTAGTGAAATTAATACTTTAAAAAAACCTTGCTCTGAACTTTGGAGAAGAATGTATGTTTGGTGGGATGGAAAAACTAATCCTTGCGAAGTAGATTTTAAATCAGAGTTAACGCCAGGCGATATATTTAAAAATAATATTTCAGGATTATGGAAATCAATGATGTATCAAAGAATTAGAAAAAAGCACTTATCAAAAAATAGAAAAAGCATAGAACCTTGCAGCAGGTGTTATTCTATATAAGATAATGATTATAAAGAAAAATTTACATCTCAAAAATTTAAAAAGATTCAGAGTGTCTGAAGGAAGAAATTTAAAATTAGGACTAAGACTAGATAGAAACGAAAAAGTAGATAATTGGCCAGAAGATTTTATTAATAAAGTTTTAGAAAGTAAACCAGAGGGTTTTTTCAGCATGTATCCTGAAATAACACCCCTTTATAAAAAACTTTCTGAGCATCTTAAAGTAAGCGATAAGCAAATATTAATCACATCCGGAATTGATGGTTCTATTAAAAATTTATTTGCTGTTTTAACGGAAGAGGGTGATAAAATAGGAGTTTTTAGTCCCACCTATTTAATGTATGAAATATATTCAGAGATATTTAAAACTAAATTTTTTCCACTGACGTATTCTTCAGATTATAAATTTATAAAAAATGAATTAGATGATTTTTTGTCACAAAATCCAAAAATTTTATTTGTACCAAATCCAAATCAACCAATTGAAAGCTCTTTAAATTTAAGCGAGTTAAAAGAGCTTGCACAAAAATGTAAGAACAAAAATTGTTTTTTAGTTCTTGACGAAGCCTATTATATGCTAGGTGCTGATACAGGAATTTCACTTTTAAAAGATTTTGATAATGTAATAATTTTAAGAACTTTTTCTAAAGCTTTTGGAGTACCTTCAATAAGAGCAGGTTTTACTATTTCAACAGAAGAAAATATGGAAGTTATATCAAAGATGAGATTAGCGCATGAACTAAGTTCAACTAGTATTGCTGTAGCAGAATATTTGTTGGATAACTTTCATATCGTTGAGGAATATTGCAACAAGTTAAAAAAATCTAGAGATAAAACATTATCAGAAATTAAAAAATTAGGCTTTGAAGTTAGAGGAAAACATGGAAATTATCTTTTAATAACATTCAAAAATAATGAAATTGCAAATAATGTAGTCAATTTTTTAAAAGAAAAATTGATATATGTTAAAGGACCATATAAAGGGCCATGGAATAAATGTATAGGCGTTACTATTGGAATTGAAGAAAAAATGAAAAGTTTTATTCTAGCCATGAAGGAAGCTAAAAAATCTATTTTCTAATTTAGAATATAATGAAAACTATTATAATTACTGGGGGCCTAGGATATCTGGGCTCGCATTTAGCAAAAAGACTTATTACCGAAGGTTTTAAAGTTATCATATTTGATAATTATTTTACAAATGTTAATTCAAAAATTAAGGGATCAAAAATAATTAAATGTGATATTACAAATTATAAATCTTTAGAAAAAATAAAATTAAAAAAAATATATGCAGTTTTACACTTGGCAGCACAATCCTCAGGACCAAAATCAATAGAATTTCCCGATTTGGATGTAAGGCTGAATATTTTGGGAACGGTTAATATTTTAAAATATTGTAATAAAGTTAAAATAAAAAAATTTCTTTTTGCTTCTTCATTCACAGTTTATGGAGATCCTATTAAATCAGAAGTATTAAAAGAAAAAGATTCATGTAAACCTAAATCTTTATACGGAATATCAAAACATACTTGTGAACAGTACATTAAAATTTTGTGTAATAAGTATTCTATAAACTGGAACATTGTTAGAATGTTTAATGTTTATGGCCCAGGACAAGATCTTGCTAGGAGGGACCAAGGTATTGTTTCAATTTATTTAAGCTATATAAAACAAGGCAATTATCTTCCTGTCAAAGGCAGCCTAAGTAGATTTAGAGATTTAATTTATATTGATGATGTTGTTGACGCTTGGGTTAAATGTTTAAAAAATAAAAAATACAAAAATACAATATTTAATTTAGGATCAGGAAAGAAGACATTTATTAGAGAAATTATTAAAGAAATTATTTTAATTTATGAAAAAGTTGGAAAAGTGAAAATAAAAAAAATCAAATCTACACCTGGCGACATTAAAGGTTGTTATGCGGATATTACAAATATTAAAAAAATAGGCTTCAAACCGAAAATTTCTTTTAAAAAAGGTATTAGGCTTTTTAAGGAATGGGCCGACATGCAATCAAAATAAAATAATAATAAATAATAAATGAGTATTGGTAAGCATCAGATTCGACTGATCAGTCGAACAAAATCTTATATTAAAAAAATAAGCAAAGGTGGAGTTGATACAGGTAAAAGTGCCTTATGTTATTTTGCAGGCTGGGATGAAAGTTTAGGTTTGTGCAAGCTGAGATTGTGGGTAGGTGATTTTGCTTATTTTTCATTCATAAGAGTTTTTATAAGAGAAGTATGGGGAATTTATAATCATTTTGGTTATGTAATTAAAAATGATTTAAAAATAGAAAATTTTACAAACATAATCGTTACCTGGGGATTTAAAAAAAACTTTCTATCTAATGGTTCAATTCAAGATCATTATTTGCAAACTAATTCTAGAGAGACTAAAAATTCACTATGGTTTGTCATTTATTTTGACAAAGAACTGCCAAATAAAATTGATCAAAACATAATAATTTTACAAAAAAAAGTAAATTTTTTTAACTATAAAATTTTTGCTTTTTTTAAAAATATTCTGCTAATTTTTTTTAGAAATAATTTCAATATTATTAAAATTTTTCATTCTTTATCTTCCCATGCTTTTTTTGGACAAATAATTGTAAAAAAAATTAATAATTATATTGAGCATAAGGGTTTAAAATCAGTAATAATGCCTTATGAGGCACAACCGTTTCAGCAGATGATATTTTCCCACGCAAAGAAAGTAAATAATAAGATTAAAACAATAGGCTATGTTCACGACGCAGAACCTTTACATTTACATTATAATTTTAGAAAAGGATCACCTGATCTACTTTTATTTCATACTAAGAGCAGAGAAAGTTATTTTGCAAAGCATTTAAATTGGCCGACTAAAAGATTGAGGCACATACCTTCTTTAAGTTTTAGAAAAGGAGCAAACAAGGAAATATCTAGCGGTGTAGTTTTATTGCCTAACGGGCTTTATCATAAAGAAAAAATTTTATTAGAATTTGAAAAATTTTTAGAAATTTCAGAGAAAAAAAGTTTAAGTAAGCTTAAGATTAGATGTCATCCGAGATCATTTAATATAAAGTTACAAAAAAAAATGGAAAGTGAACTCAAAAGTTTAGTAGGTAAATACAAAAACAGATTTTCTAGTAACTTAAAAAAGGAAAAAATGCTTGTTGTGATCGGTGTTAGCTCAGCAGTTGTTATAGCATTAGAAAAAGGGATGAGCGTTTTTCATATTTGTACAGAGCCTATAATTCAATCATATTCACAAGAAATTTGGCCAGATATATATGTAAAACAAATTACACCCAATCTTTTTAAGTATAGACTAAAAAAATTTGGCAGATGCCTTACATTTGGAAATGAAAAGCGTATGTTTGCAAAGTATTGTGTTAATTAAAAATAAAGTAAAATTAATTTATAGATATTTTTTTAAAATTTTGTGTATAATGATTGTTAATTATGGGAATTAAAGTTTTATTTATATACCCGAATACATTTGGAATGAATATGTTGCCTCCAGCAATTGCAACATTTTCTGCAATTTTAAAAAATGAGGGTCACAAAGTAGAGGTTTTTGATACCACCTATTACTCAACTGATCATGGTAATAATTCTGACGGTAGTAAGGAACAAGGTCTAAACGTAGTTCCTTTTTCTGATGCATTAAAAAAAAGAGGAATGACCCCAAAAAAATCAAAATGGCAAGACGATGTAAAAGAACAAGTAGACAGTTTTAAACCAGATTTAATAGCTTTATCTTCTACGGAAGATATGTACGAATTAGGAATAAAAGTTCTTGAAGAAATAAGAGATTATAAAATTAAAAATAAAATTCCTGTTATAGCCGGAGGTGTTTTCCCGACTTTTGCTCCTGATATTTGTATAAAACATAATTTAATTGATATGGTTTGTGTAGGAGAAGGCGAAAATGCTTTAATAGACTTATGCAAAAAAATTGAAAACAAAGAAGATTATTCTGATGTTACAAATTTGTGGGTAAAAAATGATAAAGAACTTATCAAAAAGAATTCTATAACGAGACCGGTAGATATAAACAAGAATCCAATTATTGATACATCTCTCTTTGAGGAAAATAGACTTTATAGACCAATGGCAGGGAAGGTATATAAAATGTTTCCAGTTGAAACAATTCGAGGATGTCCATTCACATGTACTTTTTGTAACTCACCAGATCAAATGAGACTTTACAAAGGCCTGGGTCACAATTTTTATAGAAAAAAAAGAATGGATCTTGTTCATAAAGAACTTCGTCATTTTAAAGAAGTCCACAAAGTTGAATATATGTATTTTTGGGCAGATACATTTTTAGGTATGAGCATAAAAGAACTTGATCAATTTTGTGAAATATATTCTGATATTAAACTTCCTTTTTGGATGCAAACAAGACCAGAAACGGTAACTGATTATAATATTAAAAAGCTTAGCCAGGTGGGGTTGCATAGAATATCTTTTGGTCTTGAACACGGGAATGAGAAATTCAGAAAAGAAGTTTTAGGAAGAGGTTGGAAAAATGATGATATTATTAATAAACTAAAAATTCCTCATCAGTATGGTGTTTCATTTAGTGTAAATAATATTACAGGGTTTCCAAAGGAAACTAAAAAACTTGCCTTTGATACAATCGAAATAAATAGACACATACACTCTGATAATCAAAATATATATTCCTTTGTGCCATTTCATGGAACTCCTTTAAGGAAAATGTGTGAAGATCTAGGTCTAATCGATCATGAAACTATTACCAAATGCAATACTATGACTTCTCAACTAAACATGCCTCAATATCCTCCCCACGAAATCGATGAAGTTAAAAAATGTTTTGCACTTTATGTTAAATTTCCAAAAAATCGATGGAAGGAGATTGAGCGTGCTGAAAAAAATGATGCTGAAGGAACTAGAATTTACAATAATCTTAAAGCCGAGTATCTAGAAAAATATATGCCCAAACCAGACGCTGACCCGCATGGAGGCATAGAAGATTTTAATAAATTAGAAGATCCAAATCTTATGGATATGGCTGACGATCAAAAGTCGGGCTATATCGATGAAATGCACTAAAGCGTGTTAAAAAATCTTATTGACAATTTAATAATTAAAAAGTAGAAAAAAATAAATACTGTTTTTTGGTGGGAAACAATGTGAAATTCATTGACTGTTCCTGCAACGGTGAAGAAGTTTAAGTCCGAGCGCCACCCAGTATAGTCCGCTGTTGAACGAGG
>CEUZ01082199.1_pt1 | contig 30682 bp, 32 predicted proteins | sample 361511 | NCBI WGS metagenome assembly CEUZ01 (sample SAMEA2622822, study PRJEB7988) | marine metagenome | biome: marine biome (ENVO:00000447); feature: surface water layer (ENVO:00002042); material: "saline water (ENVO:00002010), including plankton (ENVO:xxxxxxxx)" | depth 5 m | reverse complement strand
CAATGTTTTGTGGAAACCTCCTGGAGGAAAAAGCTTAGGGTTTCATCAAGATGCTGCTTACGATGACTGGATTATTCCTCAAACAATGACGACTTGCTGGATGTCTTTAGATGATACTTCAAAGAAAACAGGGACCTTGGAATATATAATGGGTTCTCATAAATGGGGTTTACAACCACCTAAAGGTGAATTTCATTCACCAGACGATTATAAAAAAGAACTTAACAAATTTGTAAAAAAAAATAACAAACAAATAGAGATTAGTTATGTTGAAATTCCAGCTGGAGGTGCAGCTTTTCATCATGGATATACATGGCATGGCTCAGGTGTTAATAATTCTAAAAATCATCGTAGGTCAATTGTCTCTCATTGTGTTCCACATGATGCTAAGTTTCATCCAACTAATACAGGTGGAACAGCGAAGATTTATAAAAAATACAAAAAAGATGATAGCAATGAAATGGATAGTAAGTTTTTTCCTTTGCTATGGGATGGAAATTTAAATTAAATATTAATAATGATTGTAAAAAAAATTTTAATTTTAATTAATATTGCTTTTTTTTTATATTTCTCTGTTCAACTTTTAGTTTTTACTGATGAGTTTGCTTTACAAAATATAGGATTCTTTAATCATGCCGTTGCTGGATTAGCAGAAGTTATAGGAATAATTTTCCTCTCCTTATCTTTAGCTTTAATATTAATTTTTTTTATAGGAATGGAGAAACAATTTCCTTTATTTTTAACAATTTTTTTAATTCAATTTATTATCGGTATAAATTTTTGGAGATATGTAATAACAAATAGTTCAGGAGAAACAAACTTGGAAACAATAGTTTTCAATGCAATAGTTTTTTCCATTATATCCATAATTTCTTTTTATATTTTAATTAGTAATAAGAAGAAATAGTAATGGTGCCACAGGGCAGAATCGAACTGCCGACTTACTCATTACCAATGAGTTACTCTACCCCTGAGTTACTGCGGCGTAAATTCATCTTTATCATAATTATGATAATGTATTAAGTTAAAACAATCATTATTAATACTGTCACTTATGACAATCTAGGAAATTTAATAGTCTATTTTTTTTATTCTCAACTTTTATAACAGTTAATGTTAAATTGATCTAATGAATTTATTTAAGTCAAAACTTTTTATATTTTTTATATTTATTTTTATTATTTGTATTGGGGTATTTTTTTTAAAATTCTCAAGAGAATCTAATTCTTGGCCGTTTAATTCAAAAATTGGCAAATATTTTCCAGCAGAAATTAAAAAAGTTATTTATAGTATTTCTGATCCTTATTTTGATCAAACAATAGAAACTTTCTATTATGATTTAAAAGTAGAATATTTTAGGATACCATATTTAAATTCATTAGGTTTAGGTGGATCAATAAATGAGATATATAATAATGTAATTTTAGTTACTTTGAATGATGGTCAAAATTTTATTTATAACATTGATAATAATTCATTTCGTAAAATAAATTATAATAAGATTAAAAAAAATTTTATTAGTATTAGAGATGTAGAAATTATACACAACCTAGATCAATCTCATTTAATTATTTTAGGTATTAAAGAAGATAAGAAAGGTTGCAGAAGTCTTGAATTACAAAAAATAAATATGACATATAATTATTTAGAAAATTCAATACAATTTAATAAAACTAAAAAAATATGGAATTCAGAAATTAAATGCAAAGGTCATACTGCAATAAATACTTTTGGTAGCAGGGTAATATTTATAGATGGTCATTATTATGTAACAATGGGATATGTTGAAAGCTCAGGTCCGGGCGGAATAAATAATTACTCACAAGACAAAAACAGTATGTTTGGTAAAATTTTAAAAATTGATGAAAATGGAAATTATACAATTTATTCTTCAGGACATAGGAATCCACAAGGGTTATTTTTTTCTACAAACAAAAACAAAATATTTTCTACAGAACATGGACCAAGCGGAGGAGATGAACTCAACTTAATTATTGAAAGCAAAAATTATGGCTGGCCATGTGAAACTTTTGGAATATTATATGAATATAAAAATAATGAAAACCTAATGAATCCATGGCCTATTGATATTTTTAACTGTGATAAAATAGATTTTCAAAAACCTTTGTTTTCATGGACTCCTTCAATAGCAATTTCTCAAGGATTGGAATATTCAGGTGATGAATTTAAATATTTTAAGAATAGTTTTATTATTGGTTCTTTAAAGGGATCTTCACTTTTTAGAATTAATATAGATAAAAAAAATATTGTCAGAAATATAGAAAGAATAAACATTAATGAAAGAGTTAGAGATATTATTCAATTAAATGATGGAAAGATTTTTGTATTAGCTGATAGCGGAAATTTACTATTAATAAAAAAAATTGGTAAATGAAAAGACTATCTTTAATTATTGTCTCACTCTAAAGGGATTTAGCATATTATATTTTGATAAAATTATGATTACAGATTAAAAATTCGTAACTAGAAATGCAAAGCAAGTTTTCAATAAACATAATATCATCCAATAGTGATCTTACAAATATTTCTCGTTTTATAAAAAATTTTATCAATTAGTTAGTGAATCATTTTTTATAGTGTATTAGTGATATTCAGGAGGTAAATAAGTATGGATACTAAATTAATTTTAAGAATAAATGGAATTTATATGGCATTAAGTTCACTATCTGCGTTCTTTATGCCTAATATGTGGTTTGAGGGAGGTGGCTTAACTCCTAATGCCGCAGCTTATACATTGGTTCAAGCTGTTGGAACTTTTGGATTTTGTTTGGCAATAATTTCCTGGCGAACAGCTGATATAGCTGGTGAAGCAATAAAATCCTTTGGACGACTTTTTGGAATACTCCATTGTATATTTATTTTACTTACGGCTTATCAAGCATTAACTGATCAATTTACTGGATTCCCAGTTTACTTTAACATTATATTAAGTTTAGCTCTCGCATCTGCTTTCTTTTACTCTAGTAGAGAAAGTGCTTAATTTTTATCTAAAGCAGGAAAATTCCTGCTTTAGTATTTATATTTATTAGTATTTTTTTTTATTTTTGTTAAATAATAATTAAATGAGCAATAATACAGTTAATTTTTTAGGTTGGATCATGTTTTTAGTTTCCGCTCTAGGTTTCATTTTTGCAAGTTTTGGAAATTTTTGGTCAATGTTTGCCAGTATTTTTTTTCTTATTGGCTGTGTTGTATTTTTAATTCCTTTTTTTCGAAAAAAAAAGAATAATAATCAATAAGAATCAGATTTTGTATTTGTGCTAGAATTTTCTTTCATTTCATCAATAATTTTTTGAGCATGTGCTATCATAGATCTAAAATCAGATGAAATTGTAACTAATTTATATCCAAGGCCAATCATTTCTTTTGCGTAACGGGTTGAACCATTATGAATGCCAGCAATTTTACCATACTCTTTAGCTTTGTTTGCAATTAATTTAATATTTGAAAATATAGGCTCTTCTTTAACATCAAATTTAGGTTTTAAACCATAAGACGAGCTCATATCAGCTGGCCCAACATAGATTCCAGTTAGATTTGCAACAGATAAAATTTCATCAAGATTTTCTACAGCTTCTTGTGTTTCAATCATTGCAAAACTTAAGATGTTGTTATTAGCATTATTATAATAATCAGTTCCATAAACAATTTGTGCCCTCATAGGACCAAAGCTTCTTTGACCAATAGGAGGATAATAACAGTGAGAAATAAATTTTTCACAATCATTTTTAGTGTTAATCATTGGGGCTATAATACCCATTACACCAAGATCTAGCATTCTCATTATGATCCCGGGTTCATTCCAAGGAACTCTTACCATAGGAACTGAATTACTACTGTTTAAACCTTGTAGCATTGATATACATGAGTTGAAATCGTTTTGACCATGTTGCATATCAATAGTTATAGAATCCCAGCCCATTTTCCCAAATGCTTCAGCTGTAAAAGAATTTGGTAGAGATAACCAAGTATTGATAACAGGCAAATCATTTTTCCAAATTTTTAAAAGATTATTTTTCATTTTATTATTGTGTTTATATCAGTCAAAAGAACAATTAATAGATTTAAATATACTATATGATAAAATATTTTTATGCAAAAAATAAAAATTACACAAATTCAATTTCAAGCAAAGTCTACACCTTCTGAAAATGCAATTTTGCTAGAGAGTTATTTTCAAAAAACAATAACTTTTAAGCCAGATTTAATATGTACTCCTGAATGTTCAAATATTATAACCAATGATAAAAAATATCTTTTTGATAATTCTACATATCAAAAAAATTGTCCAATTTTAAATATGGCAAAATCATTTGCTAAAAGTAATAATGTTTATGTTAATATTGGTTCACTTCTTTTAAAAAAAAGAAATCAAAAAAAATTAGTTAATAGATCTATAATGATTAATCAAAGAGGTGAAATTGAAAAAACTTATGATAAAATTCATATGTTTGATGTGAATATCAATCAAAAAGAGACTCATCGAGAGTCAGAATCATTTTCATCTGGTAATAAGATAGTAATTATAAGTATAAAGAAAATTAAAGTTGGTTTTACTATTTGTTATGACTTGCGATTTCCTAATTTATTTAGAAAATTAGCAAAAAAAGGAGCTAAGATAATATTGATACCGTCAGCTTTTACTGTACCTTCAGGAAGAGCACATTGGGAGATATTGGTGAAAGCAAGAGCTATAGAAAATAGTGTTTTTACTATTGCTACAAATATGTGTGGCACACATCATACTAAGAGAAAAACATATGGACATTCTTTATTAATAAATCCATGGGGAATTACTTTAGCTAGAGGAAAAAATACACCTGTTATATTAAATTCAACAATTGATATTAGTGAAGTAACCAAGGTTAGAAAAAAAATTCCTGCAATTTTAAATTATTAAAAGAAAAATTATTTTTTATGGTTAAACTTTTCCATTTTTTTTAAAGTTTTTTCACTAACATGATGTTCAATTCCTTCGGAATCCGTTTCTGCAGTTTTTAAATCTAATCCAAGATTTAAAAGAAAGTTTAAAACAATATTATGTCTTTTTTTTGATTTACTTGCAATTTTTTGCCCTTTTAAGGTTAGGAATATTGATCTATACGGCTCTCTTTTAACAAAGCCTTGATTTTGCAGACGTTGAATAGTTTTGTTTGCTGTTGCTTGAGCTATATCAAGTTTTTGAGCTATATCAACAATTCTAGCCTCACCTTTTCTATTAAGTAATTCTGCAATTAATTCTAAATAATCTTCGGTATTTTCTTTTTTATGAGCATCTCTAACTTTTTTGAAAGACATTAATTTTAAATATCACTAAAATATTTAATTTACCAGATAATTAATATAGCCATAGCTATATTTATTAGCTATATATATAAATATATGAATGCATTAATTAACGTTATAAAGGCAAAACAAAAACTTATGTTTGAGAATGAAGGACGTCTATTAAAAAAGTCCTTTTTTGGTTTGTTAATACTTAGTCTGGCCTTTCAAAGTGGCTCATTTGGAGAAATAGTACGTCAATCTATGATCGATGCTTATTTGCAAGTATCTGTTTTTGTTGGTTTTACTCTTATTGTTTTTATTGGTTTAGATTCACTAACTAATTTTAATGTTGATTCATTTTTGGAAAAAACAAAAAAAATTCATGTACCCTTAGCTTCTTTATTAGGAGCTATCCCTGGTTGTGGAGGAGCTATCATAGTAGTAACGCAGTATATACAAGGAAGAATTTCTTTTGGATCACTTGTAGCTGTTTTAACTGCAACTATGGGTGATGCTGCTTTTTTATTACTAGCTATAGAGCCTTCTACTGGGTTATTGATATTTAGTCTTGGAATTATAGTGGGAACTTTTTCAGGATATATAGTTGATATAATTCATGGAAAATTATTTATGCTTCCTAATTCAAAAATTGAAGTTGAGTTTGAAAATTTAAAGAAAACATTTGTATCAAAATTTAATTTATTTTGGGTGATTTTGTTTTTACCAGGTTTTATTTTAGGAATAATTTTAGCATTTCAAATTGATATAGATGATATTTTTTCATTACCATTTAATTTAATCACTATTGTAGGTTCTGCAGGAGCAATTTTATCAATATTTATGTGGTCATTAAATCCTTTAAGTGATTTTCAATGCTCAACTGATAAGAGTAGAGGTTTTACATCAAGAGTCATTGATACTACTAATTTTGTAACAACTTGGGTGATTAGCGGATTCTTAGTTTTTGAAATATTTATGTATTTTACAAGTTTTGATTTAAAGGTATTTTTTGATCTTTGGCTACCATTTGTTCCTTTAGTTGCTATTTTGTTTGGTTTTTTACCTGGATGTGGTCCACAAATCGTTGTAGCGACTTTTTATTTAAATGGTTATATCCCTCTCTCTGCAGAAATAGGTAATGCAATTTCCAATGATGGAGATGCTTTATTTCCCGCTATTGCTTTAGCTCCAAAAGCGGCAATATTTGCAACTTTATATAGCGCTATACCAGCCATAATAGTAGCTTATTCCTATTTTATTCTTTTAGAATAATATTTATAAAAAAAATCTAAATTAAAAATTGGTATCAAGTGATTGAAAGAAAAACGAAAAAGACTAATGATATATTAATAAATATGAGCAAAAATAAAACTAATTTAAATAGAAGCGCACATAAGAAACTATTAAAAGAACAAAGATTAGCTAAATTAGAAAAACAATTAAAAACTAATATTTTAAAAAGAAAAAAAGCAATAAAGTTATCCAATGGATAGATTAATAATTTCTGGAAACGCAAAATTATATGGATCTATTAATGTTAAAGGTTCAAAAAATTCAGCCTTACCATTAATGGCTGCAAGTTTGTTAAGTAACAAAGATTTAATTTTACAAAATTTACCTAATCTTGAAGATGTTAATAATATGCAAAGATTACTTCAAGCATATGGAGTGATAGCTGATAGAGAAGATAGCACAATACATCTCAATGCTAAAAAGGTTATAAATCGTATAGCAGATTATGATGTTGTAAGGAAAATGCGAGCATCAATTTTAATTTTAGGTCCTTTATTATCTAAATTTGGTGAAGCAAAAATTTCTCTTCCTGGAGGTTGCGCAATTGGAAATAGGCCAATAGACATACATATTCAAGGTTTGCGAAAACTAGGTGCAACTTTTGAAATTGAAAATGGATTTGTTATTGGGAGAGTAAAAGATTCTCTAGTTGGAAATAATATAAAGTTATCATTTCCTAGTGTAGGTGCGACAGAAAACATTTTAATGGCTGCAGTCTTGGCAATAGGTAAAACTGTTATAATAAATGCAGCTAAAGAACCTGAAATAACTGATCTTGCTAAATGCTTAAATTTAATGGGCGCTAAAATAAATGGAGCTGGAACAGATATAATTGAAATTGAAGGTGTAGAAAGTTTAAATAAGACAAGTCACAAGATTTTAAGTGACAGAATTGTTGCAGGAACCTTTATTATAGCAGCTGTGATGCTTAACAAAAACTTTAAAGTTTGTGAGATAAATCCAAAACATTTAGATTCTTTAATAAATATTTTAAAAAAAATGGGCGCTAATATAAAAATAAAGAATACATCAATTGAAATCTCGCCATCAAAAAACTTAAAGGGAATTTTAGTTAAAACATCTCCTTATCCTGGATTTCCAACTGACTTACAAGCTCAAATGATGGCTTTAATGAGTATTGTTAAAGGGAATTCACAGATTAAGGAAACTATATTTGAAAATAGATTTATGCATGTTCCAGAATTAAATAGACTTGGAGCTAATATAAAAATTATTAAAGATGTGGCTTATATTCAGGGTAATAGAAAATTTGTAGGTGCTCAAGTAATGGCTAGTGATTTAAGAGCTAGTGTTAGTTTAGTTTTAGCAGGCATATGTGCCAAAGGAAAAACAGTGATCAATAGAGTATATCATCTAGACAGAGGTTATGAAAAAATTGAAAAAACCCTTGGAAATCAAGGCCCTAAAATAAAAAGAGAAAAAATATAAGTTTTTATAGTTTTTTTTAAATTTCGATATAAAAGCCGGCAAATTCAATGACTAAGACAATAATAGCTATTCCTAGAGGAAGAATAATTAATGAGTGCAAAAGCTTGCTTTTAAAAACTAGTTTTGCGCCAGATCCACTTTTATTTGATAGTGACTCAAGAAAATTAACTTTTTCATCAAAAAATAAAAATATTGATTTTATTAAGGTCAGAGCATTTGATGCTTGTACTTTTGTAGCTTTTGGTGCTGCGCAGATCGGAATTGCGGGTGAGGATATTATTAAAGAATTTGATTATTCAGAAATATACAGTCCTTTAGATTTAAATATAGGTCATTGTAGATTATCAGTTGCCGCTTTAAAAACATTGCTTAAAAAAGAAAATCCAGATACTTGGAGTAATATTAGAATAGCTACTAAATATCCCAATATATCTAAAAAATTTTTTGCACAAAAGGGTATTCAAGTTGAGGCTATCAAACTTAATGGATCTATGGAATTAGCGCCATCATTAAATATGTGTCGCAGAATTGTTGATTTAGTTTCTACAGGAGATACACTTAAAGCTAATGGATTAAAAGAAGTTGAAGTTATAATGAAAGTACAGTCGAAATTAATTATTAATAGATCTGCTTACAAAACTAATACTGATACAGTTCAAGAGATTATTAATGAAATTAAAGAATTAATTTAATGAAAATTCTTAATTACAATAATGAAAATTTTTTTAATGAACTAAAAAGTCATTTATTGAAAAGATTATCTAATACAGATAATAAAATTGATAATATTGTTAAAAATATAATTTTAGACGTTAAAGAAAATGGTGACATTGCTTTAATTAAATATGCAAAAAATTTAGACAATGTAGATTTATCACAAAGTGATATAAAATTAAGAAGTATTAACAAACTCTATTCTAAAGATGACATAGATGACAGTGTGATTTTAAGTTTTAAAAAAGCTATTAAAAACATAAAAAAATTTCATGAGAATCAGATTCCTCAAGACTATGAGATGCATAATGATGATAATGTAAAATTAAGCCTGCACTGGAAACCTATTGAATCAGTAGGTTTATATATTCCTGGAGGCAAGGCTGTATATCCTTCTTCATTAATTATGAATGTTATACCTGCTAAGGTTGCTGGAGTTAAAAGAATAGTGTGTGTTACACCACCTTCAAAAAAAATTAATCCATACATTTTGAAATTATTAGAAGAATTAGAAATTTATGAAATATACTTGGTTGGCGGTGCTCAGGCAATTGCAGCATTGACCTATGGCACTAAAACAATAAAACCAGTCAATAAAATATTTGGACCAGGAAATGCTTTTGTCAATTCAGCAAAAAAACAAGTTTTTGGCAATGTTGGTATTGATTTATTTGCAGGTCCTTCAGAAATTGTAGTTGTAGCAGATGATGAAAACAACCCTAGTTGGGTAGCAAGTGATTTAATGGCTCAAGCTGAACACGATGATAGTGCTCAATCTATTTTAATAACTGATAGTGAGGAGTTTGTTGCCAAAGTGAGACAAGAAATAAAGAACTTATCTTATGATTTATCGAAAAAAAATACTATTTATAATAGCTTAGAAATTAATGGATTATTTATAGTAATTGATAATTTGAAAGATTCTGCAAATATAGTTAATTTTATTGCACCTGAACACTTACATTTACAATCTAAACATAAGGATGAAATTTTAGCAAACATTATAAATTCGGGAAGTATCTTTTTAGGAGAATATTCCTGTGAAGCATTTGGTGATTATATAGTGGGGACTAATCATATTTTACCTACTTCTGGTTCTGCGAGATTTTCATCAGGTCTAGGTGTGCTTGATTTTATGAAAAGAAATACAGTTATTGAAATGAATAAGCAAAGTTATAATAACTGCGCTAAGGACGTAGAGCAAATGGCCAAAGTTGAAGGTTTAGATGCTCATAAATTATCAGTTAAAATTAGACAAATATAATAAAATTAATTATACAATTTTATCAACAAAAAAGGAGATAAATGCCAAAAGAAGGATCTATTGAATTTCAGGGTGTGGTTTTGGAACTTTTACCAAATGCTATGTTCAAAGTTAAATTAGAAAATGATCATGAAATACTTGCGCATTCATCTGGTAAAATGCGTAAAAATAGAATCAGAGTATTGGCAGGAGATAAAGTTACAGTTGAAATGACTCCTTATGATCTTACTAAAGGACGTATTACTTTTAGATGGAAATAAAAAAAAAATTAAAAAAAAATATTTTTCAACTTAAGAGTAAAGCAAAATGCCCAACTTGCAAAAAGAAACAAAAAGAACCATTTGTTCCTTTTTGTTCAAAAAAATGTGCTGAGCTTGATTTAATGAAATGGTTATCAGATGAACATCAAATGCATATGAAAAACAACTGAAAAATTTAAAATTTATTAATATTTAATTGAATTAAATACTAAAACACTTTATCAGAATTTTCTTAAGCCCAGGTAGCTCAGTCGGTAGAGCAGAGGACTGAAAATCCTCGTGTCGGTGGTTCAATTCCGCCCCTGGGCACCACTGTTGTATCTTTTTATTATAAGTGTATCATGATTAGGTGAAAAGATTTTTTGCAATATTTTTTTTTATATTAATCTTTGGGTTTATTTTTTTTTATTTATTTAAATCAATAATAGCTGATACTGGTTTTTATTTTGCTTATGATTACTTAATAAATAAATTAGAATTAGATAATACAAAAAATAAAATTTCTTTAAAAAATTATAAAAATACTATTATTAATGAAAAAGATACAGAATATAAATTCGAAAATATTTTAGGTTTCAAAAATAAATATAAAGAATTGAATCATATTAACTACAAACCTGCAAATGAACAATTAATTGAAACAGAGGAATGGTTACGATCTAATGGAGGTAATTTTTCTAATAAATTTTCAAATATTAAGCATATTAATAGCAAAAATGTAAGGAATCTAAATTTAGAATTTAAAATTAATTTTAACGATACTTTAATAAAAAAAAAGTGGAAAAACAATGTTGAAACAAATCCAGTTTTTTATGAGGGATTATTGTATGTGGTGACACCATTTAAGGAATTAGTGGCAATAAATATTTTAAATAAAAAAATTGAATGGGAATTTAAATCTTTAAAAAAAATTGATTCTAGAGGTATAACTCTTTGGATCAACAAGGAAAATAAAAATAAATCTTGTTTATTTGTACCTATAAGAAATGGATTATTTTGTGTTAATTATAAATCAGGTAAACTGAATAAAAGCTTAGGTGTAAATGGATTTATAAAAACTGGCACGGTCAGAGCAGCTCCTGTAATTTGGAAAGATTTTGTTATAGTAGCAACAATAGATGATCAAAAAGTAAAGTTAATTTCTTTGAAAACTGGTAAAATTATGTGGGTAATAGATATTCATCCAAAGGAAAGAAATTTTGAAGGAGGCAGTCCATGGGGTGGAATATCAATTGATACAAAAAATAATTTATTATTTTTGACAACCGGCAATCCCAGACCTGCTCTTATAGGACATTCAAGACCGGGAAAAAATAAAAATGCAAATAGTGTAATTGCAATAGATTTAAATCTAAAAAAAATTGTATGGAGTTTTCAAGAAGTTGCACATGATTTATGGGATTATGATATAGCCTCTCCACCTCTTTTAACAAATCTTAGATTAAATGATCAATTAGTTGATGTAGTAATTATTACTACTAAAATTGGTAATACTTTTATTTTTGACCGATATAGTGGAAAATCATTTAATGATATTAATTACAAATTTGTTCAAAAATCTGATTATATTTATGAAAACGTTTCTCCTAAACAAGTGTATATAAATATCCCAGAACCTTTAATTGATCTAAATTTTTCAGAAGATGATTTGGATGATAGATTACTTGATGAACAAGCTAATATAATTAAAAATATTAATAATTTTAAATTTGGCACTTTTGTACCTCCTTCATTTGAAAAAGATGTAGTTGTTTATGGATTACATGGTGGTGCTCAATGGCCAGGTGCTGTTTTTGATCCTTATAAGCAAAATATCTATGTGCAAGTTAATCAAATTCCTTGGCTTTTAAGGTTATTTGTTACTTCAAAAGATCCACATCCAAAAAGTTTTAATAATGAATTTGAAATATATCAGGAATCTTGTTCCAGTTGTCACAAGGCAGATAGAACTGGGAATTATTCAACTGTTGATGAAAAAAATATAAACTATGTACCAAGTTTAATAAAAATTTTTGATAAAAATTATAAAAATTATAATCATTTTATTAATTCTTTTAATAAAGCTCATAAAATTGAATTAGGAAGTAATAAATTAAAACAACTATTTAATCTGTTTATTAATTGGGATCAAAAGATTTTAAAATCAAATAATTTTACTACTAATTTTCAATGGTCACAATTTCTGTATTCTGATGATTTACCAGTTAGCAAACCTCCTTGGGGTAAAATAGTATCTTTGAATCTATTAAATGGAAAAATTGATTGGGAGATACCTAGTGGATATTTAAATAGTAAACAAATAGGGACATCTAATTTTGGAGGCTTAATAGCTACTGCTGGTAATTTAATTTTTTCTACAGGAACAAATGATAAAAAAATTGTAGCTATAGATAGTTCAAATGGTAAAGAATTATGGTCTTATGAAATGGTAGCTGCGGGAAGCACAGCCCCTATTACTTTTGAGATAAATGAAAAGCAGTACATAGCTGTTATGGCATCAGGAGGAAGATATCATAATTACTCTAAAAAATATGGAGAATTATATGTATTTAGCTTACTGTAAAGATTTGTGAAAAATAATTTTAAAAAAAAATCTTTTTTTAATAGATTAATAGATAAGATTGAACGAAGAAATAGAGGTAATATTATACTGATTATTTTAAACTATTATTATTATCTTTTATCCAAAATTAAAAAAAACACTACAGATAAAAGAGCATATATATTAGAGCAAATTAAAAAAAATTCGATTGTTGTTGAAATAGGAGTTTGGAGAGGTGATTTCTCAGAGAAAATTTATAATTTTTCAAAACCTAAAGAGCTTATTCTTGTTGATCCATGGATTTTCATTGAAAAGATTCGCGGTTGCGCTCCTCAAGTTGATGGAAATGAACCTCTAGATCAGAAATACTTTGATGAAGCAAAATCAACAACAAAGAAAAAATTTATAAATTGTGAAAATGTAAAAATTGTATCGAAAAATTCCGCTGATGCATCTTTCCTTTTTCCTAATAATTATTTCGATTACATTTATATAGATGGAGAACATACGTATGAAGCTGTTACTAGTGATCTTTTTCACTGGTATCCTAAATTAAAAATAAATGGTAAAATTTATGGGGATGATTATTATTGGAGAGAGGAAAATAATTATTTTAGTTTGCACAAAGCATATCAAGATTTTATTATTAAAAAAAATATTAAAAATTGGTGTGTATTTAAATCTCAAATATGTTTAATAAAAAATAATGAATAAAGACAAATTAATTATCAGTTCATGTGATGATAAATATTTTTTATTGTTAAAAGAATTATTTTTATCATTACATAATAGCTCAATATTTAATGAATATGAGTTTGCTGTTTTGGACACAGGTATGACTTTTGAGCAAATAACATATTTGAAGGATAACAAAGCAATAGTTAAAGAAGCAAAGTGGAATGTAGATGTTCCAAAATTTAAAATTTTAGGTCGTAATCATTTAAAAACACAAGTTGCTAGAGCTTTTTTACCAAATTATTTTCCAAATTATAAATTATATATTTGGTTGGATGCAGATGTTTGGCTTAATGATTTTGAAACTTTTCTTCTTTATGAGATAGGTGCTTTAAAAAATGCATTAGCTATCACTCCGCAATCAGATAGAGCTTATTTTAAACAGGCAAATGTAGAATGGTTTATGAACTTCCCTAAAAAAGTTAAAACAATTAATTTTAAAAATATTAGTAAATCTGTTTCAAACAAGTTAGCAAGGAAGTATGCTTTCCACGCCACTCTTAATGCGGGTGCTTTTGCGATTAAATCAAATAGTTCAATTTGGCAATGTTTTCAAAAAAATATAAAATTAGCTAGTAAAAAGGGTAGAATTTTTGGTACTGATCAAGTTGCTTTAGCTTTAAGTGTTTATGAAGATAAAATTCCAACTGAATTTTTGCCTTCTTACTGCAATTGGATGTGTGAATTTCATCTGCCATTATTTGATGATATAAAAAATAGGTTTGTTGAACCTTATTTGCCCAATAATCCAATAGCTTTAATACATTTGGCAGGTTTAGATGATATTAGAAATAATAAGAACATTATTTCAGATATAGAAACTCTTCAAGGAAATAAAATTAAAAAATCTTTAAGGTTTAATGTTTAAATTTGATAAACTTGTCTTCGGTGATCTTGGATGGGGGGATGAATTATTATTTGCAACATTAATGACATTGATAGTGAGTATTCTTTCAATGGGATTAGGATTATTTTTAGCTATAATTACTGTTTGGGCAAAAATTATTCAATCAAGAATTACTAGATTTATTGCTAATTTTTATACAACTGTGATTAGAGGTGTTCCTGAATTACTTGTTATTTATTTGATATTTTTTGGAGGAAATGCAGTGGTAATGAGTATAGCCAAAATATTTGGTTACAATGGTTATATTGAGCTAAACGCACTTACTATTGCAACAATTGCAATAGCCTTTATTTCTGCTACTTATTCAAGCGAAGTATTAAGAGCTGCTTATCTTTCAATAAACAAAGGTCAAGTAGAAGCTGCTAAAGCTTTAGGATTAAATAGATTTAGCATATTTATTAGAATTCTAGCACCTCAAATAATTCGTTACGCATTACCTGGGATAGGTAATGTTTGGCAAATTACATTGAAAGATACATCTCTTATATCTGTTACTGGATTAGTAGAGATAATGAGACAATCAAGAATTGCTTCTAATGTTGAGCATTCACCATTAACTTTTTTAATAACAGCAGCTTTACTATATTTATTCTTAACTACTTTTTCTGGTAAATTTTTTAAAATTTTAGAAATTAAATTTTCACAAGGGTATAATTGATGGAACAACTTTATATTTCTTTAAAGGATTATTTAATTTTTAAAAATTTTTTTGAGGTTATAAAAGGTCTTGATAATACTATATTATTACTAGCTATATCTTTGCCAATAGGTTTTATTTTATCATTAATCTTTGCATTAGGCAGAGTTTCCAAGATAACTTTTCTTGCCAAAATAATCGCGGGATATATTTTTGTAATTAGAGGTACACCATTGCTGGTTCAAATTTATTTAATATATTTTGGACTTGGATCTATCAAAGCAATTCGTGATAGTTTCATGTGGTATCTATTAAAGGAGCCATTTTGGTGTGGAGTAATTGCTTTAACTGTAAATACAGTTGCTTATGGAAGTGAAATATTTCGAGGAGGTATCCAATCAATAGAAAAAGGTCAAATTGAATCTGGAAAGGCATTAGGATTTGGGAAGTTTATGATGATGAGAAAAATAATATTTCCTATCGCTATTAGAAAGGTTTTGCCTTCTTATGGTAATGAATTAATTTTGATGGTTAAAGCTACTTCATTAGTTAGTTTAACAACTTATATGGAAATGACTGGTATCGCTAGAAGAATAATGGCAAAAACTTTCGCTCCTGTCGAGGCATTTATAGCAGCAGGGATGTTGTATCTTTTTTTAAACTTTTTAATGGTGCAGTTCATAAGATATTTAGAATGGAAATATAATGCACATTTAAGAGTCTCTAATTAAAGTAATATTATAATTCATAACCTACAGAAGTAATTGTTTTTTCTAGATATTTGTAGCCAATTTTAGCATATTCAAAAGGATTAGCTTTTTGAGGATCTTGTTCTGCTTCAATTATTAACCATTTATTATAATTATTTTCGTAAATAATTTTTAATAAAGGTTCATAATCAATACAACCATCACCTGGAACTGTAAACACTCCATCTAAAAAAGAATTTCTAAAACTCAAATTATTATCTAAAGATTTTTTTAAAATATCTTTTCTTATATCTTTGCAATGAATATGATTAATTCTGTTGATATAATTTTTTAAAACTCTTTGAATATCCGCTTGCGCAAAAATCAGATGACCAGTATCATAAAGAAGATATGTTTTTTCATTTGTCAATTCCATAAATTTGTCAACATCATCCTCACTTTGAATTATTGTACCCATGTGTTCGTGATAAGACATTGTAATTCCTGTATCGTTTAATCTATTTGATAATTCATTAATTTTGTTACAATAATTTTTCCATTCTTCATTTTCTAATTTTGGCCTAGCAGATAATGATTTCTTTGCATCTCCCTGAATTGATCCTGAGACATCTGCAAACACAAATACTTCTCCATTGACAATTTTAAGAAGATTTAGATGATCTTGCATTGCTGTCCATTCATCGGCTACAGAACGTGATCTTAGAAGAGATCCATACCACCCTCCAGGCATTTGCAATTGAAATCTTTCTAATAAATATTTAATAATTCCTGGATTTCTAGGAAATTTACCACCTAGTTCAATACCTATAAATCCAGCCTCCGAAGCTTCTTTTAGGCAAGTTTCTATTGGAGTATCTCCTCCAAGTTCTGGCATGTCATCGTTACTCCATGCTATAGGTGCTATTCCTAACTTGATTTTCATGATATTTTATTATTTCAAGATACTATAAAAATAAAGAACTTATTTATGAATATTTTAATTGTAGATGGTAATGAAAAAGAACCTTCAGATTTATATAAAAAAATGGGCATGGATACCCAGTATGATGTTTATTTAAAGGTAATCAATGATTTAAGTAATAATCAATTTAATATATCAATAGTACATCCAGCTTTTAAGAATGATTATTTACCAATAGGTGTGAGTTTAGATGATTTTGATGGAATTGCATGGACTGGAAGTCTTTTAAATATTTATGATATGACACCATCTATTACAAATCAAATCGAATTAGCTAAAAAACTCTTTACAAAAAAAAATAAAATATTTGGTAGTTGTTGGGGATTGCATGTTTTAGTAACAGCGGCAGGTGGCTTAATTAGAAAAAATCCAAGAGGCCTTGAAGCTGTTATAGCAAAAAATATTAAAATTAATGAAAAAGGAACTGCGCATAATCTTTATAAAGGAAAAAATAAAATTTTTGATTCATTTTGTTGGCATTATGACGAAACAGAAAGCTTACCTGAAAGTGCTACTGTTTTATCGTCTAATAATAAAAGTGATGTTCAATCAGTTTGCTTTAATAAAGGAAATTCATCTATATGGGCAGTTCAGTATCATCCTGAGTTTAACCCACATTGGATAGCTGGATTAATGCAACAAAGAGAAGAGATACTTTTAAATGAGAAAATTTTTGAAACTAAAAAGGAATTTGAAGACCAAAAAAATTTTTTCTTAAATACTAATAAAACAAATGACGAAGAAAAAATTCAAAAATATAATGATTTGATTAATAATACTTCACATACTTTAGAATTAGCTAATTGGATTGCAGAACTTAAGAATTAAGTTTTATTAATGTATCTATAGACTTTCTCCACCTTTGGATTAAAGGCATTAATTTTTTTTTACTTAATTTAGGTTTAGCAATTTTATTTTTTTTCCATAATTTTTCTATATGATCGGTATTATTTATTAATCCAATATTTAGGGCAGCTAAATAGGCTACTCCAAGAGAAGTTGTTTCAATGTTTTGAGGTTTGATTATGTTTATTTGAGTTATATTTGATAAACTTTGAAGAAAATTATCATTGTTAATCATTCCTCCATCTACTCTAATTTCTTTGATTGAAATTTTAGCATCTTTTTGCATAGCTTTAATTAAGTCAAGAGTTTGCAAAGAAAGACTATCTATTGTTGCTTTTACAATGTCTTCTTTAGAAGTATTTCTTGTTAATCCAAATATAGCACCTCTTGCATTAGGCTTCCAATGAGGCGCTCCTAAACCAGTAAGTGCCGGCACAACTACTATGTTTTCTTCAGCATTAGCTCTTGCATATAGTAAATTTGTTTCACTAGAATTATTGAAAAAATGCATTTTATCTCTAAGCCATTGAATAGCTGATCCTGCTACAAAAATGCTTCCTTCATAGCAATACATTTTTTTTCTATTTATTTTGAAAGCTACAGTAGTTAAAAGCTTGTTTGATGATTTTTTAAATTTGTTACCTATATTCATTAGAAGAAAACATCCTGTGCCATAAGTACTTTTTGACTGTCCAGGTTGAAAACAAGCTTGTCCAATAGTGGCAGCTTGTTGATCTCCTGCCATTCCTCCTATTTTAATTGGTGAGCCAAATAAATTTGAAGTTCCAAAATTATATGCGTTCTCTACAACTTTAGGTAAAATTGACTTAGGAATTTTGAATAATTTTAATAGTGTATTAGACCAAACTTCTTGTTTTGAGTCATAGATCATAGTTCTAGCAGCATTTGTAATATCTGTTAAATGAGACCTACCTTCTGTTAAGTTCCATAACAACCAAGTGTCAATTGTTCCAAACAATAAGTTATTATTTTTAATTAATTTTTTTAAATTATTATTATTTTCAATAATCCATTTAATCTTAGTAGCTGAAAAATAAGGATCCAATACCAATCCAGTAACATTTTGTATCAATACATCTTTTTTCTTTTTTTTTAACTGTGCGCAGTATTCACTTGTTCTTCTATCTTGCCAGACTATTGCTTTATTAATTGGCATACCAGTTTTTTTATTCCATAAAATCGTGGTTTCTCTTTGATTAGCAATTCCGATTGATAGAATCTGGGAAGATTGTAGTTTATTTTTCTTTAAAGTTTTTGCTATAAGATTTTTGACATCTTTCCATATTTCTATAGCATCATGTTCAACCCATCCATCTTTTGGAAAAAATTGTTTAAATTCTTTTTGTATTACAGAGCAAATTTTGAATTTAGTATCATATAAAACAACTCTAGAACTTGTTGTTCCTTGATCAATTGATAAAATATATTTTTTCATATTCAAATATCTATTTGATTTGTAAAATTTGCATTGTCTTGAATAAATTTAAATCTATATTCTGCTTTTTTGCCCATAAGGGTCTCGAATAACCTTTCAGTTTTTCTAACTTCTTTTTTTCCATTCTCGATTGATATTTTGATTAGCTTTCTATTTTCTAAACTCATTGTTGTATTTTTAAGTTGGTCAGCAGGCATTTCTCCCAATCCCTTAAAACGATTTATTGTAGGATTATTTTTTTTGAACTCATTATTAATTATTTTGTTTTTTTCACTTTCATCAAAGGCATAAAATGATTTATCTTTGTTATAAATTTTAAATAAAGGAGGCATAGCAAGGTAGAGTCTATTATTATCAATAATTGGTTTCATATATTTATAAAAAAATGTAATTAATAAAGTAGCAATATGTGAACCATCAACATCTGCATCAGTCATTAAAATAATTTTTTCATAACGTAATTTTGATAATTGAAAATTTTTACCAATACCGCAGCCAAGTGACTGAATAAGATTTTGTATTTCATTATTGTCTGCAATTTTAGATAAACTCACTCCAAATACATTTAAGATTTTTCCACGCAGAGGAAGTATTGCTTGTAACTCTCTATTACGAGCTTGTTTTGCTGAACCACCAGCACTGTCACCTTCTACTATAAACAATTCTGTATTTTCAACTGTTTTGCTTGAACAGTCTACTAATTTACCTGGTAAACGATTTTTTTCTTTGATTGATTTTCTTTCTAATTCTTTAATTTTTGAAAGATCAGATCTTAATAAAGATCTTTCAATTAAAGTTTCTAGAAGTAAATTTGCAATTTTTTTATTTGAATTTAACCATAACAAAAATTCATTTTGTATAAAATTTTCAATTTGCTTTTGAAGTAGAGGCATAATAATTCTTTTTTTTGTTTGCCCTTCAAAACTTGGTTCATTGATAAAAATTGATATAAATATATCAGAGTAATCAACAATATCATTAATATTAATATTTATAATTTTGTTAATTTGATTTTTTTTACCAAACAATTTAATTGATTTTATTAAACCATTTTTAGTACCATTTTCATGAGAGCCACCATCTGGAGTTTCAATTGTATTACAATAAGATTTTAATGAAGATTTTTGATTTTTATTAAATGATATGAAAATTTCACATCTTTCATTTTGATTAAAATTTGTTTTGAGAGAAAAAAACTTTTCAAACAATTTATCTCTATTTGAATCTTTTTCCTTTAAATAATCTTCAATTCCATTTTTGTAGTAAAAAACCTCTTTACGGGGTGTAGAATCTGTTATTAATTCTTTATCAATATTATATGAAATCGAAGCTCCTCCAACTAAAACAGATTTCATTTTAATAAATTCGTATAATTTTTTTGGAACAAATTTTATTGTATCAAATATTTCTTTATCAGGAATAAAATGAATTTCTGTACCTTTTAATTTTTTTGAACATTTTTCAATGATAATTTTTGACTTGACTTTTCCTTTAGAATATTTTTGATAAAAAACTTTTCCATTTTTGAAAACTTTTACAATTAAACTAGAGCTTAAAGCATTGACAACTGAAATGCCCACACCGTGCAACCCTCCTGAAGTTTTATAAACTGTGTTGTTAAACTTTCCCCCAGCATGGAGAGTTGATAAAACTATTTCAAGTGCACGTTTTTTTTTAAATTTTGGATGAAAATCTACAGGGATACCTCTTCCATTATCTTTTATAATCACAAAACCATCTTTTTTATAATTAAAAAAAATTTCTGTGGCATAACCAGCTATTACTTCATCAATACTATTGTCTAATACTTCATTAACTAAATGATGAAGGCCATCCTCATTTGTGCTACCAATGTACATACCTGGTCGCTTTCTTACAGGCTGTAATCCTTCGAGTACCTCAATATTTTTTGCATTATATTTAGCTTTTTTTGCCATATAATTTGAATGTTTAGCAAAACTATCAGTTCATTTACATAAAAAAAACCGCTAAAGTAAATTTAGCGGTTTTTTATTTTATATAAAAAATTAATTATACATCATAATAGAGATTAAATTCATGTGGATGAGGTCTTAAATTCATTACGTTAACTTCACTTTCTCTTTTGTAAGATATATAAGTATCAATATTATCTTGCGTAAATACGTTTCCTTCTAATAAATATTGATGATCTTTTTCTAGGGCATCTAACGATTCCGCTAATGATCCAGGGGTTGAAGGAATTTTACTAAGTACACTTGCTGGAGCTTCGTAAATATTAATATCAGTAGGTTTGCCTGGATTAATTTTCTTTTTTACCCCATCTAAACCTGCCATTAAAATAGCAGAAAATGCAAGGTAAGGGTTTGAAGATGGATCCGGACATCTAAATTCAATTCTTTTTGCCTTTGGACTTGCCGTATAATTATTTGGGATTCTAACAGAAGCAGTTCTATTGGCTTGAGAGTATGCAATGTTTACTGGTGCTTCAAATCCAGGTACTAAACGTTTATATGAATTAGTAGTGGGGGCACAAAAAGCCAGTAATGAGGGAGCATGTTTCAATATTCCACCTATGTAATGTAAAGCAAAATCACTTAAGTCAGCATAATTACCTTTTTTATACATTAGCGTTTTATTTTTTTTCCAAATACTAGAGTGTACATGCATGCCTGAGCCATTGTCTTCAAAAAGTGGTTTTGGCATAAAAGTAGCAGTCATACCATGAAGTTTAGCTACATTTTTTACAACGTATTTATATTTTAAAAGATCGTCTGCCATGTTTAATAATGGAGAAAATTCTAAATCAATTTCACATTGTCCACCAGTTGCAACTTCATGGTGAGAAGCTTCAACATTTATTCCAATATCTTCCATTGTTAAAACCATTTCAGTTCTAACATCTTGTAAGCTATCTGCTGGAGGCAAAGGAAAGTAACCTCCTTTATGTCGAGGTTTGTGACCTAAATTTGGATTCTCATCCCTGCCTGTATTCCATGCTCCTTCAGTAGAATCTACTTCATGAAAGGCAAAATTCGAACCAGAGTCATATTTTACATCATTAAAAACAAAAAATTCTGCTTCTGGTCCAAAGTAAGCTGTATCACCTAAGCTAGAGGATTTTAAATATTTTTCAGCTTTTTGCGCAATGAATCTTGGATCTCGTGAATAACTTTCATAAGTTATTGGATCAACAACATTGCAATAAAAAGCAATTGTTTTTTCAGAATAAAAAGGATCTAAATATCCAGTTGATACATCTGGCACCATAGACATATCACTATTTTCAATTGATTGGAAACCTCTTACAGAAGATCCATCAAAACCAACACCATCAACAAATAAATCCTCTGTTAGATACTTTACTGGTATTGATATGTGATGCGTTGAACCAGGTAAATCTGTAAATCTTAGATCAACCATTTTAATATCACTATTTTTAATTTTTTTTAAAAGCTCTTTTGGAGTTTTGCAGTTAAATTTCATAATTACCTCATAATAACATTAACTACCCTTAACCATTAAGGACAGTATGACTTCAGTCATGCTCTAGTTATGAAATCTGCTATTATGCGCGTTCCTTCAGCTGTTGCTTACTTCCGACCCGTTTGGGTTGAACGATTTATAACTTTTGCATGCGTTCCTTCGATCAAAAGATCTACTTCCGATTCAGAACTAATCCTGAATTGAACGATTTAGCCCCCCTGATATTTATTTTATTTAAAAAGTAAAGAAAAATTAAACTGCGTCGCTATTTTTTTCACCTGTTCTAATTCTAATTACTTGCTCAATATTATATACAAAAATTTTTCCATCTCCAATTTTACCAGAATATGCAGCATTTTTAATGGCATCTATAACCATTTTCTCATTTTCATCATCAACAATAATCTCAACTTTCATTTTAGCAAGAAACTCATCATCATACTCATCTATTGTTTCTAACCCACCACTTGAGCCTCTTTGTCTTCCAAATCCCTTGACATCAGTTAAAGTCATTCCTGAAATACCAGCCTCATGTAGAGCATCCTTGACTGCAGATAATTTAAAAGGCTTTATTATAGCTTCAATTTTTTTCATATTTTAGCTAATCTATAAAGTGCTTTTTCTATATTTTCTAATGAATTCGCAAAACTTATTCTTATAAAATCATTAGCACTTTCACCAAAACTATTGCCTGGTACAACTGCAACATATTTTTCATTTAATGCTATTTCAGCAAACTTGCTACCGTTTAGACCAGTTTTTGAAATATTTGGAAAAGCGTAAAAAGCTCCACCAGGTTCAAAGCATGAAATGTTTTTTATTTTATTTAAATTTTTATAAATAAAATTTTTTCTATTTTGAAATTCTTTAACAATTTTATTTACTTCATCTTTAGGCCCTTTAATTGCTTCTAATCCAGCATATTGTGATATAGAACTTGGACATGAATGATCATTTACACATAATTTATTAGCATAATCAATTATTTTATTTGGCCAAATACTCCAACCTAATCTCCATCCAGTCATGCAAAAAGTTTTACTCCAACCTTCTAATATAATAAGTCTTTCTCTTAAAGATGGATAATTAATTAGTGATGGCATTGTTTGACCATCAAAAATAATCTTACTATATATTTCATCACTTAATACATAAGTTCTTGGATACTTATTCAAAATATTTACTAGGTTATCTATTTTATCTTTATTCATAAAAGAACCTGTCGGATTATTAGGATTGTTAATAATTATTAAACTTGTTTTATTTGAAATTAATTTTTCAAGATCATTTAGATCTATTTCAAAATTATTTTTTTCTTTTAATTTAATAGGAACAGCCTTTGCTCCACTATATTTTATCATTGATTTATAAATTGGAAAACCAGGATCAGGATAAATAATTTCATTTTCTTTTCCTCCAAAAATTAAAGAGGAAAAAAAAATTACAGGCTTACCTCCCGGAGTTATTAAAATATTGTCAGGATCAATAATTACGCTATAATCTTTCTGAATCATTTCAGAAATTGCTTCTCTTAAAATTAATATCCCATTCGAAGGTGTGTAACCATGATATCCATCTTTTATCGCTTTAATGGCAGCTTCTTGAATATTAATTGGAGTTGGAAAATCTGGCTGTCCAATACCTAAGTTAATAATATCTTTTCCTTCAGAACTTAATTTATTAGCTTTTTCCAATATGGTAAATGCTGATTCAGTCTCAAGATTAATTATTCTTTTGGAAACTGTCATAATTTTGATATAGCAATTTAAATAAATTAATAAACTTTAAACTTAATTAATTTTATGGCGAACGTAGCTCAGTTGGTTAGAGCGCAGGCTTGTGGTGCCTGATGCCGTGGGTTCGAATCCCATCGTTCGCCCCATAATTGCACTTTTTTTACTAATTTTTTACTTTCACTATTGTTTTTTATTTTAATAAACATAAAAGCAGCAAAATGAAGGGCCGGTGGTGGAATTGGTAGACACGCTAGATTTAGGTTCTAGTGCCGTGAGGTATGAAGGTTCAAGTCCTTTCCGGCCTACCATGTGAGAGTAAGTATATGAGTATAAAAGAAATAAAATCTGCAACCTTGTACAAAGAATTTGAGCTTAAGATACCTTATATTGAAATTGAGAATTTAATTAATAGTAAAATCAAAGAAATAATTCCAAATGTTACTTTGCCAGGATTTAGAAAAGGTAAGGCGCCAATTAGTATTGTTAGAAAAAAATATGAACCAAATGTTCTATCAGAAGTTATGGAAAAATTGGTTCAAGAAAAGACATCAGATTTAGTTAAAGATAAAAAGCTAAAGCCTTTTAGACAGCCAAGAATTGATATCAGAAAATATGAAAAACAACAACCAATTGAAATAGAAATTAAAATAGATTTGAAACCAGAGATTAAACTTAAGAATTTTAAAGAAATTAAACTTAAAAAGTATGAAATAAATTTGGATCAGAAAACAATTGAAGATAATTACAACCAATTTTTGTTGTCCCAGAAACAATATGCAAAAATTGACAAAAATAGATCTATAAAAAATACAGATAAAGTAACAATTAATATTGAAACAAAAGATCCTTTAGCTCCTGATTTTATAAAATCGCAAAAGAATATACCTGTAATAACAGATTCTGATTTTCAAATTTTGCCAAACTTGAGTGAAAAATTAATTCAAAAAAAACTTCAGCCAGGAGATAATATAAGTTTAACTTTTGATATTTCGAAAATGATTAAGTCAAATGAACCAAAACAAGTTGAGTTTGATATAGATATTTTAACAATAGAAGAGGTTAAACCATTTAAAATAACTGATGAATTTTTAAATAAAAATGGTCTTAAATCAGAGAGTGAATTGAAGTCGAATTTGCAACAAAATATCCATCTTCAATACGAGAATGGAATAAAACAAATTGAAAAAAAACAATTAATGGATATTTTAGAAACAATACATAAATTTGATTTACCACAAGGTATAGTAGATCAAGAGTTCCATGATATATGGCATCGAATAGAACATGCTAAAAAAGATAATAGTTTGGATGAGGATGATAAAAATTTATCTGATAAACAGCTAAAAGATAGATATAAGAAAATTTCTGAAAGGAGAGTTAAATTAGCAATACTACTTCAACATATTGCTAAAGATGCAAATATTTCAGTAAGTGAGAAAGAATTAAGTGATGGAATGACAGCTTATGCATCTAAATATCCTGGTCAGGAAAAAAAAATTATTGAATATTTTAAAAAAAATCCTTCAAGTATAGAATCTATAAGAGGTCCAATACTTGAGCAGAAAGTTATAGATGACATTTTATCAAAATCAACTCAAGAAAATGTTAAATTAAGTGTAAAAGAATACAAAAAACTTGAAGAAAAAACTTTTAGTTTAATAGATAAGGATATTTAATTATGAATAAAAAATTAGAGAGCATAACAAACAATCTAATTCCAATGGTAGTTGAGCAATCATCCAGAGGAGAAAGAGCTTATGATATTTATTCTCGTTTACTTAAGGAACGAATCATATTTCTAACTGGACCAATTGATGATAATATTGCAAGTTTAATATGCGCACAACTTTTATTTCTTGAATCTGAAAATCCAAAAAAAGAGATTTCTTTTTATATAAATTCTCCAGGCGGACTGGTTTGGTCTGGTTTAGCGATTTATGATACAATGCAATATATATCTTCAAAAATAATGACAATATGTATAGGTCAAGCAGCATCAGCAGGATCACTTCTTTTAACTGCTGGAGAAAAGGATATGCGTTTTTCTTTACCAAATTCTAGAATTATGGTTCATCAACCTAGTGGAGGATTTCAAGGTCAGGTGACTGATATAGAGATTCACACAAATGAAATTAAAAAAACTAAAATAAGACTAAATGAAATTTATGCAAAACATACTGGTAAAAAAATAGATGAAATTTCTAAAATAATGGAAAGGGATAAATATTTTTCTCCAGATGAAGCAATTAAATTTGGATTAATAGATAAGATTATTAAGAACAGGGCATAATGAATAAAAAAACTGACAAAGAATCTCTTTTCTGTTCTTTTTGTGGAAAGAGTCAAAAAGAAGTTAAAAAACTCATTGCAGGACCTACTGTATTTGTGTGTGATGAGTGTGTTGAACTATGTATGGATATTATTAAAGAAGATACTAAACACAACAAATCAAAAATTAAAAAAGATATACCCAAACCTTCAGAAATAAATAAGTTTTTAGATGAGTACGTAATTGGTCAAGATAATGCAAAAAAAACTTTATCTGTAGCTGTTTACAATCATTATAAAAGACTTTCAAGTTCATCATATGGAGATGTAGAGATTTCAAAATCAAATATTCTTTTAGTAGGACCCACAGGTACAGGTAAAACTCTTTTAGCTCAAACACTTGCAAAAATTCTAGATGTTCCATTTACTGTAGCTGACGCTACAACTTTAACTGAAGCTGGTTATGTTGGAGAGGATGTTGAAAATATTATATTAAAATTATTACAATCGTCTGATTACAACGTTGAGAGAGCGCAAAAGGGAATTGTTTATATTGATGAGATTGATAAAATAGGTAGAAAAAGTGATAACCCATCGATAACTCGTGATGTTTCTGGTGAGGGTGTTCAACAAGCTCTATTAAAAATTATGGAAGGAACAATTGCCAGTGTTCCTCCACAAGGTGGAAGAAAGCATCCTCAGCAAGAATTTCTTCAGGTTGACACTTCTAACATTCTTTTTATATGCGGAGGTGCTTTTTCTGGATTAGAAAATTTAATTAATTATCGAATGAAAGGATCTTCCATTGGATTTAATTCTTCACTTCAGCAATTTACTGAAAAATCGGTTGGTGAATCTTTAAAAAATTTAGAAAATCAAGATTTATTAAAATATGGAATGATACCTGAATTTGTTGGGAGATTGCCTGTTATAGCAACCTTAGATGAATTGAATGAGGAAATGCTTGTAAAAATAATGTTAGAACCTAAAAATGCATTAATTAAACAATTTAAATCTTTATTTAAAATGGATGGAATTGATTTAGATATTAATAACAATGCCCTACAAGCTATTTCTAAATTTGCTGTAGAACAAAAAACTGGTGCAAGGGGTTTAAGGTCCATAATTGAAAAATTATTAATGGATTTAATGTACGAATCACCGGACTATAAAGAACTTGAAAAAATCATAATTAATGCTGATGTTGTTAAAGAAAAATCAGAGCCTTTACTGATTTTTTCAAACAAACAAAATAATAAAAAAATAATCGCAAGTAAGTCTTGATTTTAATTTAAATATAATCATCTTTAAAATATGATTAAAAAATCTATACCTGTTTTACCTTTAAGGGACATAGTTGTATTTCCTTATATGGTAGCTCCTTTATTTGTAGGAAGAAAGCAGTCAGTTAATGCTTTAAATAGTGTAATGACTGGAGACAAGAAGATTTTTTTGCTTTCTCAAAAAAATTCAGAAGTTGATATTCCAAATGAAGATAATCTTTATAATTGGGGAACTCTAGCCAAAGTTCTTCAACTTTTAAAGTTGCCAGACGGAACAATTAAAGTTTTGGTAGAAGGTATTGAGAGAGCTAAAGTTGAAAAAATAAATTTTAATAAAGATTTTGTGACTGCAAATATAAACATAAAGGAGAATAATTTTAAAGCAAATTCTAATATTAAAGCTTTAATGAAAATTGTTATCGAACAGTTTGAAGAATATCATAAAGTTAATAAAAAAATTCCTGTTGATATTGTTAACAATTTAAAAACTTATTCTGATGGAAATAGAATAGCAGATATTATTTCAGTTAATTTAAATATTTCATTGAGTCAAAAGCAAGAATTGTTGGAACTTAATACACTTGAAAAAAGATTAGATAAGATTTGCGGATACTTAGTTTCAGAAATTGATTCATTTCAAGTAGAGAAAAAAATTAAAGGACGAGTTAAGAGACAAATGGAGAAGACTCAAAAGGAATATTATCTTAATGAACAAATGAAGGCAATTCAAAAGGAGTTAGGAGAAAATGATGAACTAGATGATATAGCTGAGTTTGAAAAAAAGATTCAAGAAATTAAATTAACTTATGAAGCTAGAGAAAAATGTAAAGCTGAATTAAAAAAACTTAAAACAATGAGCCCAATGTCTGCCGAAGCTACTGTTATTCGAAATTATTTAGACTGGGTTCTTAGCTTGCCGTGGAATTCACCAACATCTATTTCAAAAAATATTAATAAAGCAAAGTCAATACTTGAAAATGACCATTATGGTTTAGATAAAGTTAAAGACAGAATACTTGAATATCTTGCTGTACAAAAAAGAACTGACAAATTAAAGGGTCCGATTTTATGTTTAGTAGGACCTCCTGGAGTAGGAAAAACTTCACTTGGAAAATCAATATCATCGGCAACAGGAAGAAATTTTGTCAGAATGTCTTTAGGAGGCATTAGGGATGAAGCAGAAATTAGAGGACATAGAAAAACATATATAGGTTCAATGCCAGGAAGATTTTTACAATCAATGAAAAAATCTAAATCTTCTAATCCTTTAATATTATTAGATGAAATTGATAAATTGGGTTCTGATTGGAGAGGTGATCCTTCTTCTGCTCTTTTGGAAGTACTTGATCCTGAACAAAACAATAAATTTAATGATCATTATCTTGAGTTAGATTATGATTTATCAAATGTAATGTTTGTTTGCACTGCCAACACATTAAATATTCCAGCAGCACTATTAGACCGTATGGAAATAATTAGAATACCAGGTTATACCGAAAAAGAAAAAAATAAAATTGCTCAAAAATATTTAGTACCCAAACAGTTAAAAAATCATCATTTAAAGAAGAAAGAAACTAAATTTACTTCTAATATTATTAATCAAATTATTAGAAATTATACACGTGAAGCTGGAGTCAGGAATCTTGAAAAAGAAATATCTAAAATTTGTAGAAAGGTTGTTAAAACTCTTGAAACATCAAACAAAAAAATAGTTAATTTAGATAATAAAAAAATTCAAGATTATTTAGGCATTATTAAATTTAGATCAAGTGAGATTGAGAAAAAAAACCTAATAGGAGTTACAAATGGTTTAGCATGGACAGAAGCAGGGGGGGAAATACTTTCTATTGAAGTTCTTTTATCCATTGGCAAAGGAAAATTAACTATTACTGGTAAGCTTGGCGATGTAATGAAAGAATCAATACAAGCGGCAACATCTTATGTTAGATCAAAATGTTTACACCTGGGTATTCACCCTCTAGACTTTGATAAATATGATATTCATGTTCATGTTCCAGAAGGAGCTACTCCAAAAGATGGACCAAGTGCAGGAATAGCCATATTTAACTCACTTGTTTCTTCTCTAACTGCAAACAAAGTTAGAAAAGATATTGCGATGACTGGAGAAATTACTTTGAGAGGGAGAGTATTGCCAATAGGAGGCCTTAAAGAAAAAATTTATGCTGCAATTAGGGCTGGTATAAAAACTGTTCTCATACCAGATGAGAATAAACGAGAAGTTATTGAATTTGATAAAGATGTTCAGAAATCTATTAAGATCATTCCAGTTAGTGAAGCTCATTCAGTGCTTGAGCACACACTTGTAAAACCTATAGCTCCATTAAATTTGACCGAATCAGAGGTGCTACAATCTCAAAAATCATCAATTTCTTCTTCAAATATAAAAGAAAATTTAACCCATTAATGCTTGTTTTTAGGGGTTTATTTGTTAAATTCCCTAAATTCTGGGAAAATTTTAAAATTATGATTGACTTTGATGTTATTCAAATAATAATTTGATTATATACGAAATAAAAGGAGTAAAAAGTGAATAAAAATGACCTTATCGCATCGGTTGCATCTTCAGCAGGTTTGTCAAAATCAGATGCTACCCGCGCTATCGAAAGTTTGTTAGATGCTGTGACTAATTCTCTTAAAAGAGATGAGAAGGTAAGTATTGTTGGCTTTGGTAACTTTAGTGTAAGTCACAGAAAAGCTACAACTGGAAGAAATCCTCGAACTGGAGAGTCTATACAAATTCCAGCATCTAAAAGACCTAAATTTACAGTAGGCAAAGCACTTAAAGACGCTGTAAATATCTAGTAGCTAGAATTTTTTATGTTGCACCGGCTGTTAAAAATATTTAA
>CEUZ01170670.1_pt1 | contig 30685 bp, 30 predicted proteins | sample 361511 | NCBI WGS metagenome assembly CEUZ01 (sample SAMEA2622822, study PRJEB7988) | marine metagenome | biome: marine biome (ENVO:00000447); feature: surface water layer (ENVO:00002042); material: "saline water (ENVO:00002010), including plankton (ENVO:xxxxxxxx)" | depth 5 m | reverse complement strand
TTCTGGTTCAACTACAGGTTCTGGCACAGGTTCTGGTTCAACTACAGCGATTTCATTTTCCTCATTAGAACCAAGAAATAGATAACCGCCAACTAATAACAAGGGAATTAATATAATTACTGCATATTTAGAATCAATACTAGACATTAAATATTCAAATATATTCGTCATATTAATATTTATTTACAGAAAAAAAATATTAGTCATATAATTATATTCTAGAAGAATATTTAGAATAAGAAGATCCAATTTCAGTTTGATTTATATTATTAGCAATAATATTTTTCATATTTTTATTCAATTCAAATCCTAGATAATGTCTAAAAGAAGATTTAGCAGCTGTAGCAGTAGTGCCATTTCCCATAAAAGGATCTAGTATTAAATCTCCGGGTCGAGAAGAATAATCAATACATTTCAGAACTAAAGAATGAGGTAACTTTGTGCCATTTTTTAATTCATTTGGAGAATAAGTTCTATTAATTTCCCATACATCAAGAGGATAATTTTCAATTTTATTAAAGAAATAATTTTTAGATTTAGATAGAAATAGAATATGATAATGACTACTTACAAATTTTCTTTTAGTAAATACGCCAAATTGATATTTCCATATTATGTGATTAATTAAATGAAGATCAGTATCATGAATGGCATTAAGAATAGATGATAGATTTGACCATCCACTAAAAATCCAAGCAGAGCCATCATCTTTTAATAATCTTGAGAGTTTACTAATCCATAATTTAGAAAATTCATCATAATACTGATCAACTTCTACATATCCCGTTTGAACATTTGAAGATTTTCTATTATACAGAGATTCTTTACCAGAGAAAGATATTCCAAATGGAGGATCTGCAATAATAGAATTAATGGAATTATTAGGAATGAAATTAGAATATTTGATAAAATCTAGATAATGAATCTTATCTACAGGAAAATTATAATTCGATTTTTCATAAATAGAATAAGCTTCTTTCTCAGACCAATCATAAGTAGGTTTGAATTTAGAATTAGTCATTGAGAAAATCCATCCCAGCCACGATTTTTTAAAATCTTATTTTTATAAGATACAATTGATTTTCCTGAACTAACAGAACCGATTTTATTAAAATTTATATTATTATTTAATAGTAAAGTATCGCATTTTTTAACATTATTTGGTTTAACTGTAAAAATTATATTATATTCCTCGCCAGAATAAAGAATTAAATCATTGATACAAAGATTAAATTTATCTGAAAAATTTTTAAGTTTAGAATTAAAGGGTATAGAATCAATTTGAATAGAAACTTTAGATAATTCTGCGATTTTATACAATGATGAACACAATCCATCACTTGAATCAATACTAGAATTTATTAGATTATTTTTTACAAGTTTAATAAAAATATCTAATTCAACAATAGGATTTAATATAGAGTTAATGGCTTGTTTTTCAAAATTATTAGAAGGTTTAAGATTATTTAATGAAAGATGCATACCAGCTCCTGTGAGACCAAAAGTTCCCAAACAATAGACAATATCATTATTTTTAGCATTAGTTCGTTTAGGAATAGTAAAATTAGAAAAACCAACAAGAGTAGAATCAATAACTAATTCTTCACTAGAGTTTGTATCTCCACCGAGAAGAATAATATCATATTCTTTAAGTACAGAATTAAATCCTTTAACTAATTTTTTAACATCGTTAAGTGAATATGTTTTAGGAATGCCAAGAGATAAATTACAATATTTAGGTCTAATTCCTTTTGATGCAAAATCACTTATTGACATAATAATAGATTTTCTAGATGCTTGAATCAAATTCATATTAGGGGGAATATCAGTAGATTCTACTAACATATCAGAACTTATGTATATATTGGAACGATTATTTTTAAAACCGGATACATCATCATCGACAAGAATTCTATTTTTAGGCATAATTTTGTTAAATAACATAATAATTTGTTCTTCAGATAGAGATTTTGCCATAATATGTAGTATATTATTCAATAAACAATAAATTTTTTTATGTAAATAAATTAATATCAGGTACAAATTGATGGAAAAATATAGAGGGCCAACGAATCAACACAGCAGAATGGAAAGAAGGTATTTTGCTCAATTGATTTTTGGTTTAATTTTGATATTATTAGCTATTCCTTTAGAAACGTTTAGAATGGAACTGGGAGATGTTGAAATAGAACAACCATTACGTCCAGGAGACAATGATAGGCCAGAACCAGTTAGAATACAAACAAATACAAGTTCAGCATTTGCATACTTGGTCATAATCATAGGGACAATGACTAATTTTCATGCAATGTATAAATATAGAAATAATTATGAAGAAATTAAAGAAAGTTATACCCGACCTGCGAATATATTTTTGATAATTGGATTAGTCATCACAATACTAGCAATTGGAATATCTTATTTATCAATATAATTATAAACCAAGATCAAATAACTTATTCTTCTGATTATTTTCAAAGAAGTCCCACATTAAGGTAATAACTCCATCTCCTACTATTCCAGGAGGAAGATATTCTTCAAAATTACCATGGCCTGCAGAATAAATTGTATAAACAATGATTTCGCGATAATCATTGCAATTAGAATATTTGTAACGAGTGACACCATTAGGAAAATTATCTTGTCTTGGTTCAAGATTACACATACTATTTTCACTAAGAGTAGTAATTGTATCATAAACTGAATTTACATACAAATCATCTGACTGTCCAATAGGTCCGCCATTAAAAGGAACTAAATTATCCATTTGTCCATGTATATGTAAAATGGATACCGCTTGATTAGGATAATTCAATGGACGTTCTTCTAAACAACGTTCAATAATTACAGAAGATTTTTCACAATCATAATAATTACCCATTACAAGGCCAATTGCTGCAAAATCATGTGGTCGAGATATAACTTGTTCATAAAGAAACATGGCTCCAGCAGATTGACCAAAAGCAAAAATTCTATTCTCATCAATACGAGTATTAGTTTTCAACCAATCAATCATTTTTATTGTAAATCCATAATCGTCCATTTGATTACTAGATTCATCATCAGATACTGCGCCTGAATTCCAACTATTATCAATACCATTTGGATAAACGCCAATAAAATTCTCCTCGTCAACCATAGCTTGCATAGAAGTGCCTGTTCCACTTCCTCCAAAATAATGATAATAAACTACAACGGGATATTTATGATTAGGAGAATAAGATGATGGAGTTTCAACCCAGAATATACGATTAATTCCATCATGTTCAATAGAAATTTTATTACGACCAGGTTCTAATACCTGATCATAAGAAGGTCCAAAATATAAATAAGAAGAATTTCGAATATCGAGATAGTAAGATGTATTATAAAATATTAACAAAAATATCAATAACAATAATACAGGATTTCTTTTTTTCAAGATAATCAATCATCCGAATTTATAATATTTTTTAACATCTTTCAAGATTTTCCATGTGCACTTCATACCTGAAGGAAAAATAACTAAGTCATTTTTATTTATTTGTACAGGAGATTGATTTTCAGGAGTAACAATTACCTCGCCTTCAATTATATAACAAGTTTCTTGAGCATCATATTCCCAAGGGAATTCGGAAATTTCTTTAGTCCAGATAGGCCAATTGAATACATTCATTGATTTTAATTTAGATTCATTTGGGGAATTTTCAATGGAGATTTCCATATTATAAAATTATATTCATAATAATTAATTATTTCCTCTAATGCTAACTAATATTATTTTTAATTTGAATTTATATAATATTTCAGAGTAAAGATATTCATATTGAGTAATAATTTAAAAATAATTTCTTATTCGTCATTAATTATCAGTAGTATAACACTAATTTTACTAGTATATGCATTAGTAGTAAATCCTTCAATTTTTCAGGGTCCAGAAGGTCCTCAAGGAATTCAAGGAATTCAAGGAGAAATAGGACCTGAAGGGGAAATAGGAATGCAAGGACCTGAAGGTCAAAAAGGAATGCCTTCTAGTTATTATGCACAAAAAGTATACGAAGACAGTAAATCAGGAGTCGTATTCATTAAAGTCTATCAAGAAGATAAACAAGTTGCAGTAGGTTCTGGATTTATTTATGATTTAAAAGGACATATTGTAACAAATAATCACGTCATAGAGAGTGGAAGTGATTTTGTTATTGTATATTTTGACGGAAGTATGAGTGAAGGAGAAGTAATTGGTAAGGATAGTCAAGGAGATTTAGCAGTAATTAGAACTGAATTGCCAAATTCAGTCAATAAACTAGAATTAGAAAGTAGAATCAACATTGGCGAACAAGTATTTCCAATTGGAAGTCCAGCAGGATTCGTTGGATCAATTACAGCAGGAGTAATAAGTCAAGCAAATAGAACTGGACTAAGTATATTACCAATGATTCAAACTGATGCTCCAATAAATCCTGGAAATTCAGGAGGTCCATTAATAAATTCTGAGGGAAAAGTTGTCGGTATAAATTCAATGGGTTATAGAGGAGGTGAATTCGAAGCACTAGGATTTGCAATACCATCAAGTATTGCAAAAATAGTCATACCTAATTTAATTAAAAATGGATTTCATGAGCATCCATTCATTGGAATTAATGCAACATTTTTAGATCCAATACAAATTAAAGATCGAGGATTGCCCGAAGGAATAACTTCAGGAGTAATTATACAAGATGTAAGACCAGGCACATCTGCAGAAAATTATGGATTAATGAATGGCGACATAATATTATCAATGGGAGGATATTCATTAAGAGCACAACACGACATATCGTATATTTTACATCATTTTTTCAGCCCAAATGAGCAAATTGAAATTGAAATATTTCGAAATGGAGAGATTATAAATATAGACCTAACATTAGGTGTAAGACCTTAAAATCATAAGAATAGTTTTATTTTGATAACGCATTTAGTTTATTGAGAGAATTGTCAGAATTAAGCGGTTATAAGAATAAACCATTAAAGATGTTGAATAATGCAGGAATTCAGATTGGAGATTTTATAAAAATTATTACAAAAACCTCAGAATACTCAGGGAATATACTACCAAGATATGAATATTCTAATGAAGACTTTATCGTAATCAAGATGTTAAATGGCTATAATATTGGAATAGATTCAAACAAAATACTAAGTATAAACAAGATCAATAGTGGAGAAGAACCAAAATTTATTCCTCCATCAAAACCTGATGTGAAGGAATCATTACCAAAAATATCAATATTAGGAACAGGGGGAACGATAGCTTCAAGGATAGATTATAAAACGGGTGCAGTAAATCCAGCATTTTCTGCAGAAGAATTGTATTCAATTATACCCGAATTATCAGAATATGCAAATATAAATACAGAATTAATATCGAATATTGCAAGCGAACAAATGAATCCAGAAGATTGGAAAAATATAGCTGAACAAGTAGTTAAGAAAATTAATGACGGAAATCAAGGAATAGTAATAGGTCATGGTACAGATACTATGGCATATACATCAGCAGCTCTTAGTTTTGCATTGGTAAATTCTCCAATACCAATAATATTAACAGGAGCACAAAGATCAACAGATAGGCCATCGTCAGATGCTTCATTAAACATGATTTCTTCCGTAATTGTTGCATCAGAAAGAAAATTAAATGGAGTTTACTTAGCAATGCATTCCAGTATTGAAGATAATGAAGTATCTATTCATTCTGGAACAAGAGTAAGAAAGAATCACACTTCTAGAAGAGATGCATTTCAATCAATTGGAATTGAACCAATTGCAATAGTAAATCAAGGAAATGTTATTATAAATAATCAATTATCTATTAAGAAAAATAAATTTGAACCAAAAATAAATTTTGATGATAATGTATCTTTATTAAAATTTCATCCAGGATTCAATCCGAAAATTATAGAGGGATTAATTGAATCAAATGTAAAAGGAATAATCTTAGAAGGTACAGGACTAGGACATGTTAATTCAAAATGTAATAATTCAATTAAAAAAGCAATTGATAAAGGAATTTTTGTAGGAATGACATCTCAATGTTTGAATGGAAGAATTAAGATGACAGTATATTCTGCAGGAAGAGATTTACTAGATCTAGGAGTAATACCATTAGAAGATATGTTGCCTGAAACTGCATTAGTAAAACTAATGTGGGCATATGGAAATTACAAGAATGAAGAAATACAAAAAATAATGACCGATGACATAGCAGGTGAATTTACTGAAAGATCTATTTTGGGTAGATAATTAATGAGTGATAATAATTATGAATTAAAAGTAGGTTTGGAAATACATCAACAATTAGCAAGTTCGACAAAATTATTCTGTAGATGTAATGGATTTAATGAAGGAGATGATGAAATATATTTTAATAGAATTCTTCGACCAACTCAAAGTGAATTAGGAAAAACAGATCCTGCGGCGTTATTTGAATCGAGAAAAGCTAAAAAAATGAAGTATATAGCGAATACCAATACAAGTTGTCTAGTAGAAGCAGATGAAGAGCCTCCACATGAAATTAGCAAAGAAGCATTAGATATTGCATTAACCATATCATATCTATTAAATTCTGAACCAGTGGACGAAATACACGTTATGAGAAAGCTAGTAATAGATGGTTCAAACACAACAGGATTTCAAAGAACGGTTATTATTGCAATAGGAGGAGAACTAAAGGTAGAGAATATTTCAATACCAGTACTTTCAATTAGTTTAGAAGAAGATGCATCAAGAATAATTGAAAAAAATCAAGATGAGTCAACGTATTCCTTAGATAGATTGTCAGTTCCCTTAATAGAAATAACATTAGCGCCAATGAAATTTAAAAAAGAAGAAACAGAAAAAATTGCATTAACATTAGGAAGATTGATGCGAACGACAGGAAAAGTAGCAAGAGGAATTGGCACTATAAGACAAGATGTAAACATATCAATTGATGGAAAAAATATTATTGAAGTAAAGGGAGTTCAGCAATTAGATATGCTTTCAAACATAATAGAATTTGAGAATAATAGACAGCAAAATCTAATAGAAATTAAGAATGAATTATTTAAAAGAGGATTAAATTTAGATAATTTCAAAAAAAAATCTGTTGATGTATCTAATATTTTTAAAAATACTGAGTCAAAATTAATAAAAAAAATATTAATAAATAATGGAAAAATAATGGCTATAAAGGCGTCTAAATTTAATCGATTAATTGGACAAGAAAAACAAGAAGGAACTAGATTAGGTAGGGATATTTCATCATTAGTGAAATTTTTCGGTTATGGAGGAATATTTCATTCTGATGAATTACCAAATTATGGAATTATAAAAGATGAATGTAATGAGATCAATACAATATTAGAAAATCAACAAAATGATGCATTCATACTTTTAACAGGAAACAAGGACAACATGGATATTGCTGTAAAAAGTATAGAAAACAGACTAATTCAGTGTTTAATTGGAATACCTGCAGAAACTCGTATGCCAACCGAAGAAGGAATGACAAATTTTATGAGACCTAGACCAGGATCTGCCAGAATGTATCCCGAAACAGACATCATTCCAGTAAGAATAACTAATAAAAAGAGAAGTGAGATAAAGAATTCACTTCCAGAATCTTATGAAAAGCAATTAGATAATTATAAACAAATTGGATTAAATGACAAACTTTCAATTCAGATATTTGATTCAAAATATAAAACATTATTCGAAAAATTAGTTAAAGAAATAGAACTACCGCCAAATTTTATAGCTGCGCAATTAACTGAAACATTAATTAATCTTAGTAGAAATAATATTGATATTTCTAAAATTAATGATACGGATTTAGAAATGATATTTATAGAAATACAGAATGGAGTAATTGCAAAAGAATCATTTGAAAAGATTATTCAAGATATTTGTAATAATGAATTAAGATTAGATGAGATAATCATACAAATGAAAGAAGATAAATTAAGTGAACATGATATTGAAAGAATTATAAAAGAAATCATTATTCTTAAGAAAGATATTGTTGCAGAGAGAGGTCAAGAGTCATTTAGCATTTTAATGGGAGAAGCAATGAAGGAATTAAGAGGAAAAGTTGATGGTAAGATAGTAAGTGAAAAAATACGTGAATTACTAAAGAATTAGTTTTTATTGAGGTTCAATTGTAGATGGAGGTTTACTTGAGATTGCATAAGTTACCCAACTTACATTATCAACTTCATTTGTAATTCTGCTGCTTATGTTATCAAGAACATCATAAGGAATCTTAACCCAATCAGCAGTCATTGCGTCGGTGGATTCAACAATTCTCACAGTCACAATATATCCCATTTTACGACCATCGCCTAAAACTCCTACAGCCTTATCATCTCCAACCATAGCAAATGCTTGCCAAACATCATCATATAGATTAGATTTTTTTAATTCTTCCTCAATAATATTACTAGATTCTCTACAAATAGAGAGCTTTTCATTATTGAAATTGCCAATAATTCGAACTGCAAGTCCAGGACCTGGAAATGGATGTCTTGCAAGAATCTCTTTAGGCAGATCAATAATTCTAGCAACATTTCGTACTTCGTCTTTATATAATTCTCTAAAAGGTTCTATCAAACTAAATTTAAGATTTTCAGGAAGACCTCCTACATTATGATGGGTTTTTATAGTAACTGCGGGGCCTTTAGTAGATGCACTCTCAATTACATCAGGATACAGAGTTCCTTGAGCAAGCCATTTAAAGGAACCATTTTGTTTACTAATTTCTTCAAAGACCTTGATAAATTCTTGACCAATAAGCTTACGACGTATTTCAGGATCAGTGACATCATCAAGCAAATTAAGAAATCTATCAGATTCATTGTAAAAAATAATTTTTATATTTAATTTTTTAAATATGTCAAGTACGTTTTTAGCCTCATTTTTACGTAACAAACCATGATCAACAAACACGCAAGTTAATTTATCGCCTATAGCTTTATGCAATAACAATGCCACAGTAGATGAATCAACTCCGCCACTTAGAGCGCATAATACAGAATCATCACCTACTTGTGATTTAATGTTAGCAACAGTTTTATCAACAAAAGAATCCATAGTCCATAGACCTTTACATTTACATATTTCATAAAGAAAATTACGTAAAATTTTTGTGCCGTCAGCAGTATGAGTAACCTCAGGATGAAATTGAACGCCAAATAGATCTTTTAGATTAATCGCAGCATATGGAGAATTATCAGTAGTGGCAATCGAAACAAAATTATCGGGAAGAGTTTCAGTGGCATCTCCATGACTCATCCAAACTTCTGTTTTAGAATTAATTCCATGAAATAACTTTTGATTGGAAGAAATAGATAATGTTGCTTTTCCATATTCACGTTTATTGGTTCTTGTAATCGATCCACCCATTTCATTAACAATAATTTGTAGTCCATAACAAATACCAAGAATAGGAATTTTTAAATCAAATATTTTTGGATCAGGTTTAGGTGAATTTTTATCATATACACTATTTGGACCGCCTGTAAGAATTATTCCAGAAGGATTCAGAGATTCAATCTCACTAGCAGGAGTGTCAAAAGGAAGTAATTCAGCATAAACTGATAACTCTCGTATACGGCGAGTAATAAGATGAGAATATTGTCCGCCAAAGTCAAGAACAACAATATTTTCTTTATTCATCATTATCACATTTGTGTCGTTCGTCACTATCAAGAATATAAGCACCCCATCTATCATCAATTTTACGCATTTCTATTTCAACTTGACAAACATTACATGATTTTCGATAGGAATTAGAAGATAATGATCCTTGATTAACCATGGAATTTGATTTTGTAATTGTATGAGCAGGTTGAAAACTACTGGATTTTAATACTGAATTAACTACTGCAAGTGTATCTTGAAGACTATTTAATTCAATTTCAAGTTCATTAATTTTTTGTTCTAGCCATTCTTTTGTTTCTGCTGCTTTTTTTAAACTATCATCAGAATAACTCATACAATATATTATGATGAAAAGAAACGTATAAGCATTTTATAACAAAAATATTATATTAGAGATATTTAATAATTTCAGCTGTCATCTCGGATGTTTTTGCAGAGCCGCCGAGATCATAAGTAACGGATTTTCCTTCGGAAATTACTCTTTCAGTAGCTTCAAAAATAGCATTACCTGATTTTTCATCTCCTAAATATTGAAGCATCCATGCAGCAGACAATACAGTAGCTGTGGGATTTATTTTATCTTGACCTTTATACTTTGGAGAACTTCCATGAGCGGGTTCAAACATTGCATAATTATCTCCAATATTTGCAGAATAAACATTTCCTATACTGCCAATCAATGCAGAAGCTTCTTCAGATATAATATCCATAAAGAGATTAGTACTAAGAAGTACTTTTTTATGAAATCTTTCAGGATTTTTATATAATTGTTGAGCCATGTTGTCTATGAAATAATCTTCAACGGAAATATCAGAATATTCATCAGATATTTTATTTACTTCGTCAAGAAATATGTCATCAGTTTCACGAAGAATATTAGCTTTATGTATTGGAACAACAGTTTTCCAACCACGTTCAGAAGCAGATTCAAATGCAAATTTAGCTATACGAGTACAGGAAGAACGAGTAATTTTTCTAATAGTAATGGCAGTATCTTTATCAATTTGAAATCCAAGTCCACTATACATACCTTCAGTGCCTTCTCTAATACAAAGCATTTCTATTGAATCTGAGTTATTATTAGAAAGACTCTTAATAGGACGAACGTTAGCATACAAATCAAATTTCTGTCTCAATGTGACTGCAACACTTCTAGGTGCTCCAGGAATTGTAGGAGTAACTGTAGGTCCCTTAAGACAGGCATCACTTTCTTCAAGAAGAGACATTGTATCTGGAGGAATCAAACTTTGTCCTTGTTCTCGTTCCCAATATTCAGCACCTGCATCACATTCAATAAATTCAATATTACTAGGATTAACGGAATTAAGAATTTGCATAGTGCAAGAAATAAGCTCAGGTCCCGTACCATCACCTCGAATTATTATGGCTTTTTTTGTCAAGATAATACCGGCTAATTTCTATAATTTAAAAGTGTTAAGTAACTAATAGTTTCTAACGTCAGGATTTAAAGTGGTTATTCGAACAGGTGAATATGATATATCGTAAGTAGAATTAATTTTCTGAATAATAATGTGCTTAAGCCAGTCATTATCATTGCGTGAAGAATAATCACTTCGAAAATGTGCTCCACGACTCTCTTTTCTATTTAAAGCAGACAACAGGATTATTTCACTTAATTCAATCATAAAAGATAATTCAAAAAATTCAGAAATTTCAGAAATATTAGGATGAGATGATTTTGATTTAAATTGATTAGAATGAATTAAGTTTTTTAGATTATGAATTTTCATTAAACCGAGATTAATATTATTTTCGTCTCTAATAATCCCCGCATAAGTAGTCATAATACTACGCATGTCATTACGAAGAGAAGAAATATACAAAATATTATTATTAGAAGAATTTGTAAAACATTCAGATAATTCTTTATTAAATTTTGAAATATGAGAATCTTCATCAGTAATAAAAATTTTATGTGAATTTTTAGAAAAAATAGCGGCGCTCCTTCCAGCGATTTGTCCAAATACAATACATTCTAATAATGAATTACCACCTAAACGATTTGCGCCATGAACACTAACGCAAGCACATTCACCCGCAGCAAATAAACCCTTTACATTAGATTCTGCAGAATTATTTATTGAAATACCACCCATGAAGTAATGTTGGGCAGGAACAATTTTTAAATTATGTTTGGTTATGTCAGTATTTGCAAATTCTCTAGAAACAATTTGTATATCATTAAAATTATTTTTTATAAATTCTGGCTCAAAATGAGTAAAAGATAAATGAAGATATGGTTCATTCAAATCAGAAAATGATCGACCCTCAATTATTTCTTTAATCATACTGCGAGATATAATATCTCTCGGAGCTAATTCTAATTGTTCAGGAGCATAATTTTTCATGAATCGCTCTCCATCAGAATTTAACAAATATGCGCCTTTAGCACGAGCTGCCTCAGTAATCAGTATATTTGATCCAACTAAACTTGTAGGGTGAAATTGAATAAATTCCATATCTTTTAATTTAGCACCTGCAGAAACGGCTAATGCAATACCATCTCCAGTACAACTAGATGAATTTGTAGTATTAGAAAAAACATAACCAGAGGGACCCGTAGCAAGAACTAATGATTTACATGAAAATAATTCAATACAATTTGAATTAGTGGAATTATAATTTAAACCAATAAATCCAGAAATCTGTTCATCATTAGTAATTAATTTAAGAACCTGGTAATCTTCATAAATTTTTACTTTAGAATTTAAAAGTTGATCATAAAGAATATTCAGAATAGAAAACCCAGTACTGTCAGAAGCTCTTAATGTTCGAGGAGTAATAGCACCACCAAATTTCTTTGGTGAATATTCGCCATCATTGTTACGATCAAAAATTCTTTCAATATTTTCAATGAATTCAATTTCATGTTTAGAATTATTAACTAAAATTTCAACAGAATCTTGATCTGCCAAATAATCAGAGCCTTTTATAGTGTCTTCAAAATAGTTATTTTGATCTAAATCATCTATAGCGATATTTATACCTCCCTGAGCAAGTACACTGTGAGAATTCATTGGTTTAAGTTTACTGATAATTGCAACGTCTACATCATTGTTAATAGCTTCTAAGGCTGCACGTTGTCCTGCTAATCCTGAACCTACAACTATTACATCGTGATAAATCAATCATAGATTATGATTAATTCACATACATAAACGTATTTATTTAATAATCAAAAAATATTATAAATTCTTTAACTGAAAAATTTTAGTTCCTGTTCCAGCCCAATGATAATCATTACATGAACAATTCTTAGAGAAACATGTAGATTTATCATTAGTATGTTTTTGTTTTATATGACCACAAATACACAATAAATTATTATCATGAACTATCAAATACTCAAAATTATAAATTAAAGTAATTAAGTTTATAGATAAGAAATATATATCAAAATATGAAGAATAATTCGATGAATAAAACGAACGATGTCAAGAAAAAAATTCAAGAATGGAAAATTCAAATATCAGTAGAAAATGATTCAATAATACTAGTATTAATTGACAAGAATAACAATCGTGTATCAATAAATATATCTAAATCAGAATTCAGAATAGAAAATGTACATGAGATTGGCAGAAATCTAGAATTTGAATATAATAAAGCAAATAATGTTATATTAGAACCATATAACATAAGCAGAATTATAGGATTAGTTAATGATCAAATAAGAGCAGAATCAGATAAATAATCAGCAATTTAATTACAATTAGAATGAAATACAAAATATCAGTAATATCGGGTGACGGAATAGGACCAGAAATCACTAAATGCAGTATTGATGTTATAAAATCACTAGAAAATAAACTAGATATAGAATTTGAATTAGTAGGAATAGAAGCAGGGGATTCAGTATTAAAAAATAATGGTATAGCATTATCTGAATCGTCAATAGAAAATATTAAAAATACTGATGCATGTTTAAAAGCTCCTGTTGGAGAATCAGCTATGGAAGTCATAGTTAAATTGAGACAGTTATTCGATCTATATGTAAATTTGAGACCAGCAAAATCATTTCCTACAGTAAAAAGTTTAGAAGATAACATAGACATAATGATTGTAAGGGAGAATACTGAAGATCTGTACAAAGGACAAGAATTTAGAATTGGGGATAAAGCTATTGCGTTAAGAACTATTAGTGAAAAAGCATCAACGCGAATTGCAAAATATGCATTTGATATAGCAAAATCTCGAAATAAGAAAGTAACAGCAGTACATAAATCAAATGTATTAAAAATGACAGATGGATTATTTTCAGAATGTGTTAATAAAGTAGCAAAGAATAACAAAGATATTAAATTTTCAGAATTATATGTAGATGCATGTGCAATGAATTTAATTAGAAATCCAAAAGAATTTGATGTAATTGTAACAACAAACATGTTTGGAGATATTTTATCAGATGAAGCTGCGCAAATAATAGGAGGATTGGGATTAACACCTTCGGCAAATATTGGCGATGATTTTGCATTATTTGAACCAGTACATGGAGCTGCACCAGATATAGCAGGAAAGAATATTGCAAATCCAATAGCAATAATTTTATCAATAAAGATGATGATGGAATGGTTGTATAGTACAAAAGAAGACAAAAACTGTTTAATTGCGTCAGAAATTATTCAAAAAGCAGTTGAAAATAGCTTAGAAATGAATATCAAATCAATTGAACTAGGTGGGGAATCTTCTACGAGTAAAATTGGAAGTCATATAACCAATTTTATAAAAAATTATAATTTATAGATAGATTTGCCTTTTTCTTGTGGTACAATATTGAGTTTAGAATTAGTAAATTTCAAATTCAATTGTTTGCCTTGAAACAATCTATCCAATAGTATAGCTAATGCAGCAACCTCAGAATGAGGTTGATTTGAAATTGCGACATTAATATCTGAAAGATTAATTAATTCAGGAGGAATTTTTTCTGAACCAATAATTATAACAATATCTCGATCTTTGAATATACTACGAAGATCGATTTCTATATCAGGAATATTTTTTCCGTACATTGTGCAAAGAATTATAAAATTACCATCTTTTTTACATTTATTAACAAATGATTTCCAACTTTTAACGTAAGTGACATTAAAATCGCCACCCCAAGATTCGTTTACTTTCTCAATGGAAAATATAAGTGAATCATCTTCATTTCCACAATAATACATTTCAGAAGTTCCAAAAGCACGAGCAACTAATGCACAATGTGTAGTGGTTCTATGATCTCGATGGATCCTATGACCTAAACGAAGAAGTTTAATTTTCACAAGTAAATTATTTATATTCACATATTATAAATGATTATAAATTGAATAGTAATTATTTTATAAATAAGATATTATTGACAATGAATTATCTGTATGGAGAAGACATTGACAAATTATTTGATAAAAGAGAAATACGATATGAGTTATCAAATAATACAAACAGATTAAGATTCATATATGTTGATGATAAATTATTTGCGACTATTAGAGCAAATGGAACATATGCATTAACAATTCATGGAGCAAATATATTAATTGATTATCCAGATTACATGAGAAATTGTGTAATGATAAAAAATGACATAGAACAATTTATCAGAGTAGGAGGTTCTGTATTTAACAAACATATAATTGATGCAGGGAAAAATGTTTTACCTGATTCTGAAGCAATAATTGTTAATGAAAATAAAAAAGTAATAGGAGTAGGAAAGGCACTAACATCAAACGATATAATGAAAAAATCCAACAAAGGAGCAGCAATTAAAGTTAGACATATTTAATAACGGATATTGAGGTAATTATTGCATGGGTTTTAGAGATAACAGACAAAGCAAGAGAATGCTTGAAAAAATGGGTTTAAATCTAGAAGAAATGCCAAATGTCGAAGAAGTAATAATAAAAATGAAAGAAAGAGATCTAATTATCAAATCCCCTCAAGTTTCCAAGTTAAAGAGTAAAGGAATAGACATGTATCAAATTATGGGAAATGATACAGAAGAAATTATCAAAGAAGAGAGTAAAATTAGTGAAGAAGATGTATTATTAGTATCTCAACAAGCAAATGTTAGTGAAGACGTTGCAAGAAATGCTTTAGAAGAATCCAACGGAGATTTAGCTCAAGCAATTTTGAAATTAAAATAAAAATTTTAGCTAGTCAAGTTTTCTTGAATAGTTTTTTTCTCAATATTATTAGCAATTCCAAATGCAATAGTAGCTATATTAGATGCTTCAAATTCTTTAACACGAATTAATGCAAGAGTGACTAATTCAGTAAATGCATTCCAAACAAATACTTTATTGAATTTATCATATTCATATTTTTTAATATTAGAATCCAATAAAGAAATACTATCTGCAAGATTATCAAATGAAGAAGGAAGGAATTTTTTGTAAGGAGTATTTTCTAACATTTTCATAGCAGTTTCGACATCGTCAGTTAATGACATATTGAGTAATTTTTTATATTTAATATCAAATGTAGGTTGAATTAATATTTCTTTAATTTGTTCTAAATCGAAATTCCATTGTTTTGCACGTAAAACAGAAACTACATTATAAGAATCTATATAATGTGAAATAATAGGTCGTAATTTAACAGCTATGGATTCAGAAAATGGAAGATTAGAATTTAATTTAGAATAGGTTTCTACCAATTGTGTATGATAAGCTCGATCGATATAAACATCAAATATATTCATTTGAGGATTTTCTTTATAGATTTTTAATGCAGTATTGATATCTTTTGAGAATTCAGTACCAGAAAGGGAATCTACTGCGTCTTCCAATGTATCGGCAGTCATCACCTTCACCAATAAATCTCGTCTACCTACAAGTTCTTCAGTGTATAAATCAACATAGTCCTCTAATTCAGTATCAGATTTACCAAGAGCTTTACTTTTCAAAATAACTTTAAGATTACGTGCAATATGTTTGAGATAATATTTAGAAATTAGTTCTCCTCCAGGTGATGTCTTCATGAGATTAGAATGAATGTCAGAAACATGTTCATAACAAGCTTTTTCGATTTTTCGAGCAGTATATTGATCATCAATACGCGAAACTGAATCGGCATAAGCGGTAGCTTTTAACTTAGTTACAAGTTCATCAAGATCGGAAGATTCAGTTAAAGAAGTTATTGTTTGGGAATCAAGTATTCCGCCTCTATATGAATAGGCTTTAGTGGCTGAATATGTTACGTCGTCTAAGATACTTCTCATTTTAGAGATTATACACCTAAGATTTTCTTAACAACATCTTTTACTGCAGAATCAAATTTTGAATCAATTTTTTTCTGCAATTTTTCAGTACTAGATTTACCTTTACTAATTATTTCATCAGCATTAGCCTTATCTTTTTTAATACTTTCAGAAACATTCTTATTTTTAGTTTCTACGGCATTTTTAATAATATTATTTTGAATTTTTTCGACTTCGGATTCAGCCATATTAATAAGTTCAGTTTTTTTCAATTCAGATTTATTTTTGATTTGGTCAAGTTCATTCTCAAAATCTGATAATGAATTAATTACTTTTTCAACCCCTGATTTTTTATCTGACATTACTTAAACAACCCATATACCTATATTTAATTTGCGTGTTTCCATCTTAATTTAACATGTGAATTTGTTAAATTATTTGGTGAACCTGGAAATACTTTAAATTCTGAACCGGAGCCAGAATAGAATTTACTAAACCATTCGTATAAATGAAGCCTTAGATTTTGAATATATACAATCATACCTTCAAGTAAGATTACTATAAGATTAAGAAGGATAAACATAGGAATTGCTGCAAATAATGGAAGATCAAGAGCTAAGTTAACAACAATAAGTAATGATGAGTGAACCGTAAGTAAAACAGCCAATCGTGTATAACTTAGAATGTTCGATAATGAGCCTGCAATTTTTTCAATACCGCCATCAATCAGATGAACTAGCATAGACATTGCAATACTTTCTTTAGGAGCGCGACCAGTAATTATGAGAATAGGTTTACCGATAACCATTACAAATAAACCAGCTAACAATGCGGCAGTAGAATATAGAGATAGTGTTGCGATAGGAATGGTCAAATAAGTTGTCAATCCAGGTAAAAATCTCTCAGTAATAAAGAATAAGGGAGCTTCTCGTTGAGAAGTAAATAACTGATCGATTTTGAATTCAGTTCCAATAAATGAGAACATTAAGAATACAAAGCCAACAAACATAACGAATACAGGTATTGTTTCGATAGCAAGTTCGTCATATTCACGATTTTTAATAGTATTATAAATTGATAATAAATTACCAGCTGTAAGATGTACAATTCCCATTAATACAGAAATTTTCAGAAATGTACGTAACGCGGAGATTTCTATAGAAGCTAAATGACCTTCGCTACGATGTATAAAGTGAATAATCGGATGCTCTATAAAATCAAGATGAGCTATGGAAGCAACGGGTATTACTTTATGTAATTCGATACCAAAGGCTTCTCCAATAAGAACTCCAAAGAATATAGCTACAATTCCAGAAATTGAAAACATTTGTCCCCAAGATTTAAGAAAAGGAGCTTTTCTATACAATAAGAATAATCCAAATAGTAAGAGAACCAATCCATGACCAACGTCACCAAACATCATTCCATAGAATATTGGAAACGACAATGCGATAAGGGAGGTTGGATCAAATTCTCCATAGCTAGGAGATCCTTGATTTAATGTAACAGACTTAAAAGATTTAGTGATTGGAAGATTGTTCATTAATATTGGAGCATCTTTATGGTTAGAATCATGATGATCATATTTATCGACATCTTCATAAATCACAATCCAACTAGTAAACAAATTATCAAAAGATGATTTAAGGTTAGTTGGAATAAAACCATTAATAACTGCAAAATATTTCAATTCACCTGTTCTTTTAATCAATTCACAGGAATCATAAAGTGTTTTAGATAATTCAAAATAAGAAAATATATCTGATTCATTTTGTTTACATAATGAATTAATTTCAGATTTTAAGGATTGAATATTGTTTAACTGTTCTTTAAGAGATTTTTGAATAAGATTATTTGCTTCTGTAGGATTCTGGGGTAAATCTTCAGGAATTGAAAAGGTTTCTGATTCATATAATCTTAGAACTTTATCTATGTTATCAGAATCAGATTTTTGTACTGCTACTAGAATAAGACTTTTTTCAGAAGAGAGTGAAGAACTAGTAAATATAGCATTATTAAAACTACGTTCTATTTCTGGAACATCTTTTGTATTACAAATACTCAAATTTACACTGAATAAATTATACTTTGTAATTTTATCAAGATCAATAGAATAATTAGAAAGTAATTTGATTGCTTCAAGATTAGCTTCATTGGTGGATATTTCATCTTCAAGAGAATGTAATTCTTTAAGTTTATTTTCAAAAGTGTCAACAATAGAAGATGCATTTTCTTCTAGTTTATTCATTAAATCAGGCCAACTTTCTAAATCAATTGTTTGAGATGAATCTTTGTAACCAGATTTAAGAACGTCCATAACCCCAGGATTAAGATTTAACTCAAGTTCTTTAATAATATCAGAAATCCGAACATAGAATTTGAAAGAACGTTTAGAATAATCAGCTAATAACTCATCATAAGTACTTGAATCAGGTTGGGCTGCATGGAAATAATCAAATTTCGATAATTGTTTCATAGCATTAGGTACATGAGAACGTGGAAGAATAACAGAAACTTTGGTAACTTTTGATACACCCATATTGCCACACCTAATGATATTTTTTCCACGGAGCTATTAATAAATCCTATTACAAGAAAGATTAATTTCTACCGATTAAAGAAAGAAGTTTTTTTGGACCAAAAGATGCAAATAAAAAGACAACCACAATTAGAGCCAAAACAGGGATTACAACATTAAGAGGTAATTCTTCATCAGTAGATGTTGCAGATTCTTCTTCAACTGGATCAAGAATAGGAACAACCGGACCTCCACGCATTTTCAATGAGATGAAAACTCCAGAAACAGGCATTCCATATCTATCATCTAGTCCTCCAACAGGTTGAAATACATACTGTTCTCCAGATGCGGCAGCTCCAATTGTAGGAGTGGTTCCTAATGAAGCACCTACATATTTTGAGTAAATAAATTCACCAGTCTCGGCATTAAGAGAATAAAATCGACCGTCATTAGATCCAAAAATAATCATATTGCCTGTTGCTATTAACCCACCTCTATGAGGTCCCTCTAAATCATATTTCCAATCAATAGAACCATCAGAAGCATCAATAGCATAAACGGTTGAATTAATTGGCATTTCTGCAACTCTGTCCATCAGTGGATTAGGTATAATACCTGATGCATTTCGGCGTACTTGAAGTTTATATGGAAGTTTAGTCATATCTTTAGCTCCAAAGGAATCAAAATCATTCTCAGAATCAAGGTCTGGAATCATGTAATCACAATAATTAGTAGAGATATAATAAATTCGATCATAAGCAAAAGCAATTGCGCCACCTGTTCCACCTGTAATTCCTGGACATTGCCAATATGGATCCTCAGAAACGAACTTTTGATCAAAGTCTACTTGAGGATTAATTGAATCATCAACATTTAGGAATTTCAAATCTGGAGGAAGAAATGACCAAATAATTTCTCCATCTGCAGCGTCAAGTGCAAGTAATCGGCCATCGTCACAAACTTTGAATAAGACTTTTCGTTCGTCAATATTTCCAAGAACAGTATTCCAATTACATCCATGTCCATAAAGATCATGAGGTGAAGCCTGATAATACCAGATAAGATCTCCAGTATTGATGTCAAGTGCAAGAATCGAAGATGAGAAAAGATTTGGTCCTGGACGATTAGCAGCATTGAAATTTGGTGCAGGAGAAGAAGTACCTACATAAACAATTCCAGCTTCTTCATCAATAGCCCATTGACCAGTTGCAATTCCAACACCTACATTTTTTGCAGCTCCCCAGTCATCAGGAGTTGGATCTACATTTCCTAGACCTTTGTATTTCATTGCCCAGTCTTTTTCACCGCCAGCTGGAGGCATTAAGAAGAATCTCCAGAGTAATTCACCTGTATCGACGTTATAACCTGCAACAAAACCACGGCCAGAATCTGCTTTTCCACTAACGGTGGTACCAGTAACTAAAATTCTAGTATTAGGATCTACAACAGGACTGCTAAATAGTTGTCCGCCATAATATCCTTCATTACCTTCAATATTGTCACACATTTGCCCTCGAGTAAGTTCTCCTCGAAAATCAGGAGCTCCTGTCAGATATTCTAGAAATACCATACCGCAATCTGCAGTAGGAAATATTAGATATTCGTCAAAAATAGTCAGTTCTTCAAGAACACCAGGTCGATGAGGTTTGATAGATGGGTAGTCAATAATTATGTCAGTCATATTCATTGGATAAGTATAATACCATAATGGTTGTCCAGTTTGAACATTATGTACAAAAACTGCATTGAAACTAGTTACCATGTAAATAAGTCCATTATAAACAAGTGGACGAGCTCTCATACCAGGATAAAGTTCAATTCCAGGAACTTCAGGTGGAATAATAAATGCATTAGTCCATTCATCGGCAAGACCGTTAATTGTATCAGAAGTAATTTGATTTTGTGGACTAAAATTAGTTTGTTTTATATCATAATTAGAACTAACCCAAGCAAAACCTCTATCATCATCAGATTGTGCAACAACATAAGAGGTTGAAAGACTTGCAATAATCAGCAAGAATAAAATAATAACTGGCGTATATTTATTTAGAAAGTTCAAACTATATGATAATTCAAAAAGGTTTGTTATAAACATTAATAATTATAAGGAAATTCTTAATAAACTAGTAAATCATCAAATCAAGTTTTTCAAGACGAGTATGAAGTTTTTTAACAGCAGAATAGATGTCTTTTTCTTGTTTAGTTCCAGTACAAACTAATTTACCACTAGAAAATATTAAAAATACAGCCTTAGGTTCGTCTGCTCTCAAAATTACGCCAGGAAATTGCTCAGGCTCATACATAGAACGAGGTAATTGCCTAGCTACTTCTTCCAAGTCAATTTGGCCACCTAAATCAACAGAAGCGACAATATTTTGAACTTCACAAATAGGTTTATTCTTGATTTTTATTCCGCCTTTCTTGAGATTTTGAACAACTTTGTTTATAGCGACAACAGCTTGTTCTTCAGATCTAGAACCAGTACATACCATCTTACCTGTTCTAAAAATCAAAGTAGATGTTTTTGGTGTTAGAAGTCGAAATACAAGACCAGGAAAACGGTCAGGATTGTATTCAGTTTGTTCAAATGTAGTATTAATTTCAACCAAGTCAACACTTTGGCGAAGATTACCTGTTGCAACAACATTTTCTACACTTATCACCGATTTAGTCTTTGGCAAAACTATATCATTATCGAGAGTTCAACTATAAAAGCGTTAAATTGGTGCAATATGTAAAAATATAATACAAGGCTTATATTTTTCTAATTTGAATATTATAATTGTGTCATATCCATTCATCATAGCATTTGATTCTGTCGATTCCATTGCAAGTGTGTTATGGTTACCAATATTCATGTTTTTGATACTTTATGGTCAAAGAATACAAATGTTTATGATTTTAAGAAATGTAGGGAAAAAACTTTCTAGATTAGAACAAATGAATGTTAACTCAAAGAATACTGTATTAGAGAGTTTAATTGAAAAAAGTGATGATAAAGAATTAGTAAAGAATAGATTCAATAGATTATTAAATTCATTTGTAATACCTCCTGTATCAATAGATCCTAAAGGAATCATAGTAAAATTAGAACATATACTAAATACACAAGAAGATAACATGAAAGACGAGATTCAACTAATGACAAAAGATTTGGACGATGTAGAAATCAGTATACTAATGAATCTAGTAGAAGTTTCATTAGGAATTAATTTAATGTACAAATACATACGTCATTTTTACATAAGTGGTAAAAAAACAGGAAATATGATGATAATTGCTCAAATTCAAATGATTTTACCACAGATTATGGAACAAGCAGAAGCATATAATGCAGCAATACCTTCATTAAAATCTAAAAAACCGATTGGAGATGGAATAGGTCCATTAGTAGCTTCAAAACTTAGTGGCGAATCAGAGAGTAAAGAAGTAGTAAGAGATACAATATTGAATGAAATAACAATTGAGAATAGAAATGCATTTATTATAAAAGCAAAAGGCCCTGGAGGCAATGTAGGAAAACCTGGAGAAGCAATTAAAAAAGTTGTTGAAGACAAAAAGGATATTTCATTAATAATTACAATTGATGCTGCATTAAAATTAGAAGGCGAAGATACAGGAGAAGTTGCAGAAGGAATAGGAGCTGCAATTGGAGGGCCAGGCATAGAAAGATACAAAATTGAAGAAATTGCAACAAATAATAAAATCAAATATCTGGCAATTGTAACCAAAATGTCTGAAAAAGAAGCAATTACTGAAATGAAAACAGAAATAGAAAAATCTGCCGAGATATTATTAACTAAAGTAAAAGAAACAATTAAGCAACATTCTAAAGATAATCAAAATATAATAATCGCAGGTATTGGAAATACTCTAGGTGTCAAATAATTAATCTATAAAGTTTGATATTCCAAGTGATAATAACAAATAACAAAAGAACATAACAAAGAATGCAAGAAAGAAATCTAAAACATTAGCATCTGGAATTCCCAATATAAGAAAATTCGGAGCAATAATTACTAAGATTAAAGATGTAAAAAAATACAAATATGATTTAGTTCTCATAGTAATTTTTAGTAATTATAACTTTATTAACATTATTTTAATTTAGTTTCAATCAATTCTTTGACCTTACTATGATTAGCTCGACCTTTTGTTACTTTCATAACTTGGCCAATCAAGAAATGTATTGCTTGAGGATCATTCTTTGCATCTTCAAGCGCCTTAGGATTATCACTAATTACAGTATCAATGATTTTAGGAAGATCGTCAAAAGATACCAGATTATCAAGTTCAGATTTCAATAAATCCCCTATAGTAGTTCCTGATGAGAGTGATTTCAGTAATATTGCCTTAGCAGTAGAGTCATTAATTTTAGAATCCGATACAGATTTAGCTAAAGATGCAAGTTCCTTAGATTCAATAGGAAGATCGGAAAATTCAACATTATTACGATTCAGATATCCCATAATATCAGTAGCAATCCAACCACTAAGTAATTTTGGATTATATTCATGAGTTAATGTTTCTTCAAAATAATCCGCAACAATTTTATTTCGAATAAGAATACGAGCAATTTCTTCAGACAATTTAATTTCTTTTGTAAAACGTTTCAGCCTCTTATCAGGAAGTTCTGGAAGAGATTGGCGAAATTCATCAATGTAATTTTCAGAAATATTCATAGGTGGAAGATCTGGATCAGGGAAATATCGATAACCTTCTTCGTCTTCTTTTACTCTCAGAGTTACTGTAACTCTTCTGACGTCATCCCAATGTCGTGTTTCCATTTTACTAGCTGCCTGAATTGTTTTCTGTCTAGTTATCTCAAAATTTAATGCTCGTTCAACTTCTTTGAATGAAGAAATATTCTTAATTTCGACTCTTCGTCCATCAGAAATAGATACGTTTGCATCAGCGCGCATAGAACCGTCAAGTTTACTATCGCATTCTCCAATAGTTTCAACAATTGATTGAATAGTATTTAGAAACTCACGAGCATGTTTTGGAGAAACTATATCAGGTTCTGTAACAATTTCAACAAGAGAAATACCAGCTCGATTATAATCAATAAGAGTATTTGATGAAGTAGTTATACTCCCTTCATATTGTAGTTTACCTGGATCTTCTTCCATTTGAATTCTAGTAATACGTACACTGCCAAGATTTGTTTCAACAGTTCCATTATTTGCAATAGCTTCTCCTCCTGCCTTATCATACTGAGTTATTTGATAATTTTTTGGAGAATCAGGATAAAAATAATTTTTACGAAAGAAGTTACTATTGTTTGAAATTTTACAATTTAACGCCAAACCAATTTTTATAGCTGCTTCTAAAGCTCGTTTATTCAATACAGGAAGAGCTCCAGGCAATCCAGTACAAACAGTACATAAAAGAGTGTTAGGAGGTTTACCACGATAGTCTGAAGAACAATTACAAAACATCTTTGTATTAAGGGATGTCAATTGACAGTGAATTTCAAGGCCAATTTTTACTCCGTCAAAGTCGTTACTCAACATCAAAACCTCTAATTTGTTCGATTTTACTACCAAGATTTAACAAGGTTTTTTCCTCAAAATGCGATGACATAATTTGTAATCCAATTGGAAGATTGTCAGAATATCCGCAAGGGACAGAGATTGAAGGTATACCTGCAAGATTTGCAGAAACTGTATCTATATCGCTCATATACATTGAAAGTGGATCAGTTAATTTCTCACCCAATTTGAAAGGAAGAGTAGGCATTGTAGGTCCAACTATTGCATCGAATTTATCAAAAATCTTTTTGAAATCATTAGTAATGATAGAACGTACTTTCTGAGCTTTAATATAATATTCGTCAAAGTAGCCTGAAGAGAGTGCAAATGTTCCCAACATAATTCTACGTTTTACTTCAAAACCAAATCCAGATTTTCGATTATTCGAAAATAATTCATTCCAATCTTTAGATTTACCTGTATGTAGACCATAACGAAGACCGTCAAATCTAGCTAAATTAGAGCTTGCTTCAGACATGGCAATTATGTAATACGCTGCAAGAGAATATTTTATTGATTCGATATTTATTTCCTCAATAATTGCACCTTCAGATGCGAGTTTATCAATGGTATTACGAACAGTTTCCTCAACTTTAGGATCTGTTCCTGTTCCAAAGAACTCTTTTGGAACTGCAATTTTCATATTAGAGATATCGTCGTCAAGATGTTCAGTATATATTATTTTTTTAGTATTGACGCATGTAGAATCTCTATTATCATAATCGGAAATACATTCCAACAATAATGCACAATCATGAACATTCTTTGCCATAGGACCAATTTGTTCCAAGCTATTTCCATAAGCAATTAATCCATATCGACTGACAAGTCCATAAGTTGGTTTTAATCCAACAATTCCACAAAATGATGCAGGACATCGTATTGAACCTCCAGTATCACTTCCAAGTGCAAGATCGGCCAAATTTCCTGCAACTGCAGCAGCACTACCTCCTGAAGAACCTCCAGGAACTCTTTCTAAATCATGTGGATTACGCGTAACTCCGAAAGCACTGTGTTCAGTACTAGATCCCATAGCGAATTCATCACAATTAGCTTTACCCAAAATAGTTGCACCTTGATTTTTAAGTAGTGAAACTACGTGTGCGTCAAAAGGTGGAACGTAATTCTCAAGCATTTTTGATGCGCAAGTAGTTCTCAACCCTACAGTAGAAATAGTATCTTTTATTGCAATAGTTTTTCCAGATAATTTTCCATTAGAAACATTATCTGATAAATCGGAGAATGTAATATAGGCATTAATTGTTTGATTTTTTTCTTTGATTTCCTCGAATTTACTTGATAATTGACTCAATTCTTACATCATCCGAGGTCCTTTTACAAACCTATCTTTCTTTTCAGGAACAACGTCCAGAATACTATCTGCTATAGAATCATCAATTGTATCTTCACGAAAAATATTTGATATTCGTTCGTCATCAATATTTTCAGATGTATCTACTTGAGATAATAAATCAAAATATTCAAGAATATCAGGAAATTGTTCATTCAAAATATTCATTTCTTGATCAGATAATTCAATCTTTGATAATTCGGAATATTTTTTTGCGTCAATTATTTTTTTATCAGACATAATAATCACTAAGGTGAAAGTCGATGTTGGTCTCGTGGAAACAGACCAACTTCTCGAATATTTGTCTGATTTGCAATAGTCATCATTAATCGTTCAAACCCTAATCCAAATCCTGCATGAGGAGGCATTCCATAATCAAATACACGAAGATGAAAATCAAATCCATTAGGGTTTAGATTTTTTTGTTTAAGTCGATCAATTAATTCGTCTTTGTCATTTACACGAGTTCCACCTGAAGCTAATTCCTTATTACCGTACATTAAGTCAAACGATTCAGAATAATCTCCTTCACATTTGATATAGAAGGGTTTTCCTGCTGAAGGCCAATCAGTTACATAGTAAAAATGAGGGAATTTTTTTGATAATATGTCCATTGATTTGGTTGAAAGATCATCACCCCATTCTATTTTGGAGTCTACCTCTTTAATTAAATCAATAGCATTATTATAAGTAATAGATGGGATACTGTCAAAAGTTGTCCAGTCTTTAGAATCCAACAATTCAAGATGTTCAGAACTTGTTTCAAGTAAATCATTTTTTATATGAAGTAACAAATCTTCGATAATTTTTAACACGTCTTTATAATCGATAAAGGCTTGTTCCATATCTACAGAAATAAATTCACTGATATGGTATAATGTTCTACTTTTTTCAGCTCTATATGCATAGGCAATTTCAAATACTTTTTCAAATGGCAGAACTAATTGTTCTTTAAAAAGCTGCGGACTCTGGGTAAGAAATGCCTCTTTATCATAGTAGAGCATAGGAAACAAAGCAGAGCCACCCTCTGTAGCTGTAGCAATAATCTTAGGAGTATTTACTTCAAGATAATCGCGATCAATATAGAAATTTCTAATAGATTGTAATGTTTTTGCACGTAATTTCATAATAGATTGTGCAGAAGGTCTTCTCAAATCAACAGCTCGTATATCGAGTCGTTTATCGATATTTGGCAATTGGCCGCCGTATAATGAAAAAGGAGGAATTTTATTAGTTGTTGATAGTACAGAAATTTCTTCAGGATGAAGTTCTACGCCTTTTGGAGCTTTATCACTTTTCTTAATAATTCCTTGTACAGCTATTGACGAATGTTCTTTCAAGGTTTCGGCTTGGGCAAATATATCATTATGCGAAACACCTTTTTTAATAATTATTTGTAAAGGACCAGTAGAATCATAAAGCATTATAAAATAAATTTTACCTTGTTTTCTAATACTAACAATCCAACCAACAACGGTTATATTTTTTTCATCAAAATCAGGAGTAATATCTTTAGAATAAGAAGTTCGAATTAATTTTTTTTGATCTTTATTGTCAGCGTTCATTTCGATATGTGAAATATGATTGAATGATATTAAACTTTGAGTACTACCTTGCCAAAATGTTGACGATTTTCAATTAATTCATGTGCTTTACTTGCTTCGCTTAGTGGAAATGTATTGCCTAAAACAGGTTTCAATTTACCTGAATCTATGAATTTAAGAAGGTGTAGAAGATCTCCTTTAGAACCCATAAATGAACCCATTAATGATAATTGCCTTCGATAAAGTAAGCGTATATCAAAGTCAGTTTCAGACCCAGTAGTAGTTCCGCATGTAATCAACCTACCGCCATGAGTCAAGGAATCGATACTTTTAGACCAAGTAGCAGATCCAACGTGTTCAAAAACTATATCCGCACCATTACGATTAGTATTTTCTCGAACAATTTCGCCAAAATCATTAGAAGTATGATTAATAACAAAATCAGCACCAAGGTTTTTCATTTTGTTTAATTTATCTTCCGTGCCTGCAGTAGCAAAAACGTAACAATTGAATAACTTAGCAATTTGAATTGCAGCACTTCCAACTCCACTTGAACCTCCTACAATCAAAACATTTTCGCCAGTTTTGATTTGTGCACGTTTTACAAGCATATTCCACGCAGTCAAAAATGTAAGAGGTAAAGATGCAGATTCTTCAAACGATAGATTTTTTGGTTTAGGAATGATATTTTGTGAAGGTACAGATGCAAATTCAGCATATCCGCCTTTTCTATCCCAGCCGCCAATTATACTATATTGTTTACAAAAATTATCATTACCTTGAGAACAATATTTACATTTTCCACAACCAATTCCAGGAGATACAATTACTTCATCTCCTTCATTAAAGTCAGTAAAACCGTTAGAATCTTCAATTATTCCAGATATATCACATCCAAGTATATGTGGAAATGGAATTTCGGAATAACCAGTTCTTCCATGTCTAATCCATAAATCAAGATGATTAATTGAACAGGCTTTAACTTTTACGAGAACTTCATTATTTGAGACTACAGGATCATCGACATCAGTATATTCAAGTACTTCAGGAGGCCCATGTTTATAGAATACCGAGGCTTTCATTCTAAATAAAAAACCATCCTAGCAAATATAATAGTTACTTATCGAGTATACCATTGTTGAAAACGTGATTTATCTTTTAATGAAGATTTGCCTCTAGTCGACAAATTAACTGCGATTTTTACAAAATCTTTAGGTTTAAGATTATTTGAACGACGAGATGAAGTATAAATGGGCTCTTTGATAATTGTGAATTTTTTATTAAAAGATTTAGAATATTTACGCATTTTATAAGAGAAATCAAGATCTTCTAGAACAAAAATTTCTTCGTTAAAACCACCGACTTCATTGAAAGCAGAACGTTTGCAGAACATAAAAGCACCTGTAGGAGTAAGATTTAGCAAGGGCATAGATATATTAGAAAATTTCCAAGTAGCTTTCCACCACAAAGGAGAAGATACAAATTGTACAAGAGAACTTCCAGCAATAGATTTTTCGGAATTAATTTGTTCCAATAATAAATGAATCAAATATTTAGATGGCCATGAATCAGCATCAATAAAGATTAGCCATTCGCCATTAGCTATACTTGCACCTTTATTACGAGCTTTTGAAATTTGATTAAATGGTTCAAAAACTACTCGAGCTCCAAACTCATGAGCAATGATTGATGTTTTATCAGAAGAGTTATTGTCGCAAACAATTATTTCGTAATCAGAAAAATCATTAAAATCAAATGAATTTTTAATCTTTTGTAAATTCTCATAGAGTTGTAGTTCCTCATTATATGCAGGTATGATTATCGATATTTTCAATTAAGTATGAATAGTAAATAACGGGTATATAATGTTATTTTTTTATATTACTAGAATGATAAGATATCAGTTCGTGATAATTTGGTAAAAGATAACATTATTATTACAAGTGCATTGCCTTATGCAAATGGAGAAATTCATTTAGGACACATTGTATCAACTTATTTACCTGCGGATATATTAGCAAGATTCTATAGATCGATTGGAAAAAATGTAGTTTTTACTTGTGCATCTGATGATTTTGGAACACCAATACTTCTCCAATCAGAGAAACAAAACAAAACTCCAGAAGAATATGTAAAATATTGGAAAGAACGTGATTTGAAGGATTTCACTGATTTAGGAATTTTATTTGATGAGTTTCGAAATACAAGTTCAAAAGAAAATATTAAATTAACACAGTATTTCTTTAATCAGATTTACAACAATGATTTAATCTATAGAAAAGAAATCAACCAATTATATTGTAATACGGACAATAAATATTTGCCAGACAGATATGTATTAGGAACATGTCCATATTGTAAAGAAGATAATCAATATTCAGATGGATGTGAAAAATGTGGAAGAGCGTTCAATCATTCTGAGATTTTAAAACCAATATGTGCAATATGTAAAAATGAACCAGTAATGAAGACAAGTGCACATTATTTCTTTAAACTTTCTGCACTATCAGATAAATTAAAAACATGGTTAAACAATAACGAAAATCTTCAGAAAGATGTTAAAAACTACGTAATAAGATGGATTGAAGATGGATTAAATGACTGGGATATAACAAGAGATATTTCATGGGGTGTAAATATTCCTTTGGAAGAAGCTGAAGGTAAAGTTCTATACGGATGGTTCGACAACCACATTTGTTATATTTCAACTACGATAGAACATCTAAATTCCAAGGGAATAAATGGAAAAGAATTTTGGAATGACTCAACTATTTATCATTACATTGGAAAAGACATAGTATATCATCACTATTTATTCCTGACAGCAATGAGATTAGCTATAGATGAGGAATACAAACTTCCTGATTTCATTCCTACCAG
>CEUZ01017996.1_pt1 | contig 30719 bp, 36 predicted proteins | sample 361511 | NCBI WGS metagenome assembly CEUZ01 (sample SAMEA2622822, study PRJEB7988) | marine metagenome | biome: marine biome (ENVO:00000447); feature: surface water layer (ENVO:00002042); material: "saline water (ENVO:00002010), including plankton (ENVO:xxxxxxxx)" | depth 5 m | reverse complement strand
CTTAACATTTTTAAACCAATATTTTGACGTCTCGATAAAATTCTAAGACCTTGAAAAACAAAAGCTCGATTTAATCCAATTAATGGAACAACATCACATACTGTTGCAAGAGCAACTAAATCTAGCATGTTATTTATATCTATCTTATTAGAAGATTTATAATTTTTTAATTGAAATATTTTTTGTAAGTAATTTATAAAAATAAATGTTAAACCAGTAGAACAAAGAAAACTGTGTTCAGATTTATCGTGAATACTATTTGGATTTATAAAAGCAAAAACATTTTCATGTTCATCATTAGATTTATGATGATCAATGATTATTAAATCAATTTTTTTTTTTTAATATAAGAAATTATATCGTGTGAATTAGTTCCACAATCAACCATTATAAGCAAAGATGTTTTTTTTGATTTGATAATATCTATAGCTTTCAAATTGGGGCCATACCCTTCATTTATTCTATCAGGTATATAAGAAAATGTATTAACGCCAAAAAAGTTAAAATATTTTTTTAAAATAGCTATTGAAGAAAGTCCATCTACATCATAATCACCTAAAATTGAAATATTCTCCTTGTTTTTGATAGCATTAAAAACCCTCACACTAGCTTTTTTTAAATCATTAAAAATTGTAGGATTAGGTAAATATTTTTCTAACGTAGGTTCAAGAAAATCGTTAACATTGTTTGCATCAAATATTCTTAAAGATAATAAATTAGAAACAATATTGTTTAATGAATATTTTTGAGAAATATTTAGGGATAATCTTCGATTGGGTTCATTTTTCACCCAAAAGTTATTTAATAAAGAATTACTAATTCCAAAAAAAGATTTTTCTTTTTTAAATTTTAAATTCACTTTTTATAAAATTAATTTTTTTTGATTTTGAAGAAACTAATAATGAATGTGTAATAAATTTTTTTTTATTTTTTTTAACTCCATTTAATAAATAACCATTGGTAACGCCCGTGGCAACAAAAATAGAATCTTGTTTTATAAGATCTTTTATTTCATATTTTTTTTTTAAATTTCTTATACCCATTTTTAACGCCCTTTTTTCTTGTGATTTGTTATTGAAAATTAATCTGCATTGCATTTGTCCACCTAATGATTTTAATACTGAAGCTGCAAGCACACCTTCTGGGGCCCCACCTATTCCAACATATATATCTATATTAAATTTTTTTATTGCTGTTGAAACAGCGCCAAAAATATCACCATCTGGAATAAGAAATTTCTTACATTTCTTTTTTTTTATCACTTCAAAAATATTTTTATGTCTAGGTCTATCTAAAACACAAACTACTATTTCGCTAACACTTTTTTTTTTTAATTTAGCTAGTTTTTCTATTACATTTTCAAATGGTTCGTCTAAATCTAAGAAGTTATTTGGTAAATTAGGTCCGACTGCTATTTTTTCCATATACACATCTGGCGCATATAAAAAGCTATTTTTATTTCCCATTGCAATAACTGTCAAAGCATTTTTTTTATTATTAGCTGTAATTTTTGTTCCTTCAAGAGGATCAAGGGCAATATCAAAATTTAATTTACTAGATCCATTTCCTACTTTTTCACCAATATAAAGCATTGGTGCTTTATCTCTCTCTCCTTCACCTATAACTATAGTGGCATTAAAATCTAATTTATTTAATTCCGTTCTCATTGATTCAACTGCAGCTCTATCAGCCGAAGTTTCATCTTTTTTACCAATATAATCATAAACAGCTATAGCTGCTAATTGAGAAACTTTTAATAATTTGGAATTGTAATGAAATATTGTTTTTTTCACATTTTGATTTTACATGATTATTTTATACATGTAAAACCTGCATAATTATTGAATCTTGTTTAACAAATTTACAATTATTCAAATTTGATGCAGCTAAATTTATGAAACTCTTCTTACATTTATGAGTAAGAATTACAACGTTAAATAGTTTTTGATTTATTTGTTCTTGAAATAAAGATTTTATTGAAATTTTGTAATTTTTAAGAATTGTTGTTATAGCTGCTATTGCTCCTGGTTTATCATAAATTTGTGCTCTTATAAAAAAAAGATCTTTATTTGATAAGTTATTAGAAATTTTTATTTTTCTTAAATTTTGATATTTTATACCATACATAAAATCATTTTTATCTTCAAAATGTATATTTAATATATCAGAAACAACTGACATTGATGTTGGGTCACCGCCCGCTCCTTCTCCAACAAGTATAGTTTTATTATTATTATTTGAATCAATAATTATTGCATTTAAATTATTATTAACATTTGATAATTCTTTTTCTTTTGAAATTAGAAAAGGCTCAACAACAAGCTTTAATTTATTTTTTTCTAGATAACATATACCAAGTAATTTAATTCTATATCCTAATCTATCAGCATAAAAAACATCGTCTTTCCTTAAATTATTAATCCCAGAAAATACGACCTTTTTTAAATCTATTTTTTTATTGAATGCAATTGTAGATAAAATTAAAATTTTATGTAAAGTGTCTAAACCATTTAAATCATCATCTGGTTTTTGTTCAGCATATCCTAATTTTTGTGCCTTCTTTAAAGAATTTTTGAATTGATTTTTTTCTTCAAGCATATTTGTTAAAATATAATTTGAAGTTCCGTTTAAAATTCCTGTTATTTTATTAATTTTTATTCCATTAAAATTTCTTTTTAATGTTGAAATAATTGGTATTCCTCCTGCAACAGAGGCTTCAAAGCCAATTTTTACTTTATTTTTTTCAGCTAATTTAGCCAGTTCGTAGCCATCATTAGCTATAAGAGCTTTATTGGCAGTAATTAAATTTTTATTATTTTTTAAAGCTTCAAAACATATTTTCTTTGCTATACCCTTATCTCCACCTATTAATTCTACTACAGTATCAACATCCTTTTGTTTGATCATTTCCAATGGATTAGAAAACCATTTATATTTATTTTTTTTGAAATTTCTTTTTTTAGATTTATTTTTTGCGAATATTCCAACTATATTAATTCGTAAACCTGACTTCATTAAAAAAATATTTTTATTTTTTTCAATTAAATTAATTGTTGAAGAACCAACTGTGCCCAAACCTGCAATAACAATGTTGTAGTTTTTTATCATTGTAGAAAGGTCTTAATATTTGATAAAAATTTCAGCTCTTCTATTTGCAGCTTCTAAACTAGGCATAATTTCAGCGTACAAAGGTTTTGCATCTGACATGGCTACAAGTTCAATATTTTTTGAATTTAGACCTATAGAAGAGAATTGTCTCATAACTTTTCTAGCTCTTTCAAGTGAAATATTAAAATTTACTAAAGCATGTTTTGTCAAATCCATATCATAGTTGGTTCTGCTACTTGCATGGCCAACAATAACAATTTTTTTTCCTTCATTTTGTATAAATAAATTTGCTACATTTTTAATTTTTGAAATATCATCATTTGATAGTTGAACCGAGCCATGGTTGAATGTCACTCTTGCAACAGGGACTTCTCTATCACCTATAGTTGTTTTTGTAATTTCTGTTTCTTTATCTATTATCACCTGTTTTGATATCTCCTCATTGACATTTTTTTTCTTTTTGATTGCAACTTCTTCTTTCTTAATTATTTTTTCTTTTTTTATACTTGAAGATTTTAATCCTAAAATTTCATCAATATCTTGAGGGGTATAATATAAATCATTCTTTTTTATTTTTTCCTCAACTTTATCTATTTTTTCTTTAGTATCTATATTTTTTAATTCTTTTGCCAAAGCGTGTAATTCATATTCTTCTTGCGTCATATTTGGGTCATTTGTACTAGGCGCGGGTTTAAAATTCTCAATTTCATTTAATTTTGAATCTAAAATATTTCTAATAGAAGAGTCTGGATCTTTATATAAATTATTCTCAAAATTTCTTTCTTTAGTTTCATTAAATGATGTTTGCACATCAGGAGCTTGAATTTCTTGTGTTTTAACAGAAATATTAGGCATTGGTTCTAATTGAGATTTACCTTCAATACTTTTTATTATCTCATTTTGTTCTTGTTCAGAAATAGTTGGATCAGGTCTATTTGGTACATCTGCTAAATTTGGGTAATCTTCTATATTGCCTTGATTTTTTATGTCTCCTTGTAAACCTTCTTGTGATGAAATATCTTTCTCATCTTCAATGTAAACTCTTTCCATAACAATATCTTGTTCTTTTTCCTGTTCTTGTTCTTCAGAGTTATTACCTTCGATATTTTCATTCTTTTTTTCAGATCTTGAAATGAGTTTATCGTTTACCAATGAACAATTGGTGAATAAAAAAACTGAACTTAATAATAATATTTTTAAAAAATTCATAAAGATTAGTTAATAATTTTTATTCAAATTTACAAGATATTCTTGAGATAATTTATAGTATCTGTCTGCTGATTTCCTTATAAATCTTTTTTCATTCGAAGTTAGCATTCTTAAAAATTTAGCAGGTTTACCAGCCCATAATTCGCCTGTTTTTATAACTTTTTTTTGAGTTAAAAGAGATCCAGCTGCAAGCATAGAGTTTTTTTTAACAATAGCTCCATCTAGAATTGTTGAAGACATCCCAATTAGTGAATTATTCTCAACTTTACAATCGTGTATTACGCAATTATGTCCGATCGTAACGTTAGATCCAATTTGGGTACCATGGCCTTTAGTAGTACAATGTATCATTGTTAAATCTTGTATATTGGTATTTGAACCAATTGTAATTTTTTCAACATCTCCTCTTATAACCGCATTAAACCAAATATTTGTTTTATTTCCTATTTTTACATCGCCAATTATGTATGCTCCAGGAGCTACAAATATCTTTTTTTGTAAATTTGGTAATTTTTTTTTATAACTTAAGAACATATTAATTAATATAATAAATTAATAAATATTTATTAATTATTGATTATATTGAATTTATGGAAAATTTGGGTTAAATTCTAAACCTTCATTTTCTTTAAAATTATATTTTAAATTCATATTTTGTATAGCTTGTCCTGCTGCTCCTTTAATTAAATTATCTATAACAGAGATTATTATTATTCTACCTTTAATTCTATCTGGAAAAATATTAAAAAAACAGTTATTAGTTCCAACGACATCTTTAATTAGCGGAATTTGATTTTTTTTAAGTATTTTTAAAAAAATAAAATCTTTTTTTTCAAACAATTTTCTTATAGCTTCGATTTTCTTTCCTTTTTTTAACTTAACATAAATATTAGATGATATTCCCCTATTTATAGGTACAACTTGGGGTGTAAAACTAACATTTATTTTCTTTTTTCCTGAAATTTTTGCAATGCATTTCTCAATTTCAACTAAATGTTTATGATTTGAAATTTTATATGGTTTTATCGAGTTACTCAATTCGCTAAAAAGATTTTCGGTAACACTCTTTCTTCCTGCTCCTGTGATCCCTGATTTCGAGTCTATAATTATATTTTCTAATTCTATAAAATCTTCCTTTATTATGGGTGTTAAAGGAGACAATATTGATGTGGGATAACATCCAGGATTTGAAATATTCTTTGCTTCTCCTGTTATATCGGAGTCATCTAAATGATCTGCTAGTCCATAAATCCATTTTCCATTACTTTTAATTAAAGAATTCTCTCTAAAATCATTTGATAGATCAATTACACACACACTGTTTGGAATTTTTTTTATTATTTTTTTACTTTCACCTGAGGGAAGACATAAAAAAATAACATCTATATTTTCCCAATTAACTTCGGAAAATTTTGATAATTTTGGGTAGTTTTTGAAATTCAAACCAGGGTAAAAATCGGATATTTTTTTTCCATAATTTGATTTGGAAATTAAATACTTAATCTCTACTTTCTTATGAAAAGTTAAAAGTCTAATCAGTTCTATGCCTGTATACCCTGTAGATCCTAATATTGCAACATTTAGTCTAAATTTCATAATACCTTTTACTTAAAATTAATTCAGATATAAGCTTGTTTTATAAAAATTTAAGGAAAATTTTTATCGTTTAGAAAATTGAAAACTTCTTCTAGCTTTTCTTCTACCGTATTTTTTTCTTTCTACTACCCTGCTATCCCTTGTGAGTAACCCATTTTTTTTTAAAGCAACTCTAAATTTAGGATCGTAACTGACCAACGCTCTAGATATAGCTAATTTAATTGCACTGGCTTGACCTGATAAACCACCACCCTTTACAGAAACCTTAACATCAAAATTATTATTATTTATAGTTTCGAAAGGTTTGTTAATTAGCATATTAAACAATGGTCTTATAAAATATTTATTCAGTTCTTTTTTATTTACCTTTATATCACCTTTACCGTTAGGTATTAACCAGACTCTTGCAATAGAATTTTTTCTTTTTCCAGTTGCATAAAGATTATTTTTCGGCTTTTTTTCTACCGTTTTTTCAATTGTTGTATGTTCTGTTTCAATCATTTTTAGTTTCTTAGTTATTGTGTTCAATGGTTACTGGATTATTAGCAGTATGCGGATGTTTCTCGCTAGAATATATATAAAGGTTTTTTAGTTGTTTTCTTGATAAAGGACCTTTTTTTAACATTCTTCTTACCGCATCTTTCAAAACTAACGTTGGGTTTTTACTGTTTAAAATATCTTTATAAGTTTTGTTTTTAATACCTCCAGGATATCCAGTATGCCAATATTTTTTTTTATATAATTTCTTTCCTGTAAGGATTATTTTTTTTGCATTTATAACTATAATCTTATCTTTAATACATTCATTATCTGTATATGAAGGTTTGTGTTTTCCCATTAATCTTATTGCTAAGAACGAAGATAATCTCCCAAGTATTTGATCTTTAGCATCTATTAAAAACCATTGATTGGTAAGATTTGGATCTGATTCAACTGTATTTTTTTTAATTTCTTTGTTAATCATTTTAATTTTCAGAAGTATGACATAATAAATTTATCTGTCAATTATGTAATATTAAAAAACTAATATTAAATTGTATTATTTTTTACCCAGTTTCTAAAAGCATTATTTGTTTCATATGTTGGTAATGCAATGATAGAAGGGCATTCATATGGATGATTTGACTCTAAAAATTTAATTAATGGTTTAACATTTTTTTTATTAGTTTTAAAACTTAATTCAATCTCTTTTTCATCACATATATTGTTTTTCCAAATAAATATAGAATTAATATCATTATTTATATTAACGCATGCTGCTAACTTATTATTTATAACTTTTCTTGCAATTTTTTTTGCTTGGGTAATATTTTTATAAAAAGAATAGACAATATATATTGCCATTTTATTTAATGCTAAAATGAATTTTTAATATTTCTTAAGTCGCTTAAAAGTTCTTTTAATATTTTTTTGTTTTCGTTATTTAAATTAGTCGATGAAGTTTTATCAGAAGTTTTTTTCTCAGCTAAAACATTTTTCTTCTTTAAAATAGGGTCTTTGCTTTTTAAAATTTGATTAATAGTTTGATTTCCAAAAATTTTTTGAACCCCTTTTATACTTATACAATCTTCATGAAGTAAACTTTTTATATATCCTATCAATTGCACATCAATTTCTCTATAATACCTTCTCTTACCAGATAATTTCATAGGAGAAAGTTGCTTAAATTTGCTCTCCCAAAACCTTAATACATGTTGTGGTAATTTATAGTTCAATGCTACTTGATTAATAGTTTTAAATTTTTTAATTGATTTCAAGACATTAACCTCTTTATCAAATATCATACATAAATATATGATAATAACAAATATTTTTATCCTGAATTTACTTTGTTTTTAAGTATTTTGGAAGCTACAAATGATATGGTATTTCTAGCTGAAATAGTATGTTCAACGCCAGTTTTCGGATTTCTACCCACTCTTTCTTTTTTATGCCTCATTTTTAAAGTGCCAAATGAAGATATTTTTAGCATTTTTTTTTCAATCAATGATTTAATCATTTCATTTACGATAGTATCAACAAAATAAGAGGCTTCTGAGCGAGAAATTCCCATTTCTTTATTTAAAGCATTAGCTATCTCTATTCTAGTTAAGTTATTATTCTCTGACATTCATTGATATTCTACTTAATATTTTAAGATAGAGCAACCCCAAGTTAGTCCACCACCAATTGCTTCAAAAACAATTATATCACCTCTTTTTACAATTTTTTTTGACAATGCATGGTCTAAAGTTAGTGGTATAGAAGCTGACGAAGTGTTTGCATATTTGTCTACAGTAACTAAGACTTTGTCTTTAGAAATTCCTAACTTATTAGCTGTCATATCCATAATTCTTTTGTTAGCCTGATGAGGAATAATCCAATCAATGTCATTTTTCTTTAAATTATTTTTTTTTAAATTTATTTCAATACAATTAGTTAGTTTTTCCACAGCATGTCTAAATACTTCTTTGCCTTTCATTTTAATATGCCCCGCTTTTTGATTAGATGCTACGCCTCCATCAACATATAAAAGATCATAAAATCTTCCATCTGAATATAATTCTGTTGATATAATACCGGAATTTTTTTTTCTTCCTGTTAAAACAATAGCTCCAGCACCATCTCCAAAAAGAACACATGTTGATCTGTCATTCCAGTCTAATATTCTTGAAAAAACTTCAGATCCAATTACTAAAGCATTTCTTGCTTGTTTATTTTTAATATAATTGTCTGCAATTGAAATTGCATATATAAATCCCGAACAAGCAGCTTGAACATCAAATGCAAATCCTTTTTTTATTCCCAATTTACCTTGTATTTTTGTGGCAGTAGATGGAAATGTATGATCAGGCGTCGATGTTGCGACAATAACTAAATCAATTTCTGTATTATTTATTTTTGAATTTTTTATTGCTTTTTTTGCTGCTTCAAATCCCAAGTCAGAATTTAATTGTTTTTTATTAGCAATATATCTTTGACAAATACCTGTTCTCGTTTTAATCCATTCATCTGTAGTATTTAATTTTTTCGGAAGATCATTGTTAGTTATAATTTTTTTTGGCAAATAACCTCCGCAACCTAAAATGTAACTTGAAAACTTCATTTTATTAAAAATTTTTTTTTATTTCTGAAATAATTTTTTCATTAAAATTATTAACACATAAATCATATGCCACTGATATAGCGTTCGAAAAACCTTGATCATTTGCACTACCATGACTTTTAACAACTATCCCATTTAAACCTAAAAACATTGCACCATTATATTTGCTTGGATTTACTTTATTCCACAAATTTTTTAAAATTGGTAATGAAATAATAAATGCAAACTTAGAGTAGATGTTATCATTAAATGAATTTTTTAAATAGTTAGTATAAAGTTCAGCTGTACCTTCAGCTGTTTTTAAAGCAATATTTCCTGTGAAACCGTCTGTAACAACAACATCTACAATGCCCATTGGTATATCATTTCCCTCTACAAAGCCATGAAAATCAATATTTTTTTCTTTTTCTAATTTATTTGCAGCTGATTGAACGATTAAATTACCTTTTAAAATTTCAGATCCAACATTTAATAAACCAATTTTTGGTTTTTTTATTCCCAAAACAGTCTTAGAAAAAATTTTTCCCATAATTGCAAAATCTATAATATTTTTTGTATTACATTCAATATTTGCTCCTAAATCTAACATTACTGTTCTAGATCTTTTAGTTATTTTATTATTAATTTTAGTTGGAAACATACTTGCTATTGCTGGACGATTTATACCTTTAATAGTTTTCATTAAAACTGTAGATATAACCATTAAAGCACCTGTATTTCCACCGCTTACAACAGCATTGGCAAGTCCTTTTTTAACAGATTCTATTGATTTAAACATACTGGATTTCCTAAACTTTCTCAATGCGTCTATAGGTTTTGTATTATTTGTTATTATTTGAGTTGTGTGAAAAATTTCAAATTTATTAAGAAAGTTATTTTTTTGTAATAATGGTTTAATTACTTTTTCATCACCAAAAAAAATAAATTTTACTTTTGGTGTCTTTTTTGAAGCTATATAAACGCCATCAATTACACTTTGAGGACCTAAATCTCCTCCCATAGCATCTACAGCAATTGTAATTTCCTTAGAATTATTCACAGAACAATATTTTAAAAAATATTATTTAGTAGGATTAATAATTTTTTTCCCCCTATATTCGCCTGTAGATTTATCTATATGATGAGGTCTTCTTAATTCGCCTGAATTTTTATCTTCGATATATTTAATAGTGGATAATTTTCCTTTAAGATGCGATATACGCATTTTAGATTTTGATTTAGAAGTTTTTTTTTTTGGTACTGCCATTTGATTATAATTATTATCATTTAAAAAATAAAACACAAATAAATTATTAAAAAAATATTAATTTATTCGTGAAAAAAGTTTTTTATAAAAATTTCGTTAGAAGTTGAGTTATTTAGTTTTTTATGATGCTTTAAAATATAGTTATAAAAATTATTTAAATTTTTTTGCTTAATATTATTGTTATATATATTCTTTTTTATTAATTTTTTGATATTTACAAAGTCACTTTCTGTAATTTTTTTATATTGTTGCATTCTAAAAGAAAAAATTTTAGCCAAACTTTTTACTTTTTTTCCAACAGAAAGATCTCCTGTACCAATTTCTCTTAATGAAAAATCTATGTATTCGAAAAAATAATTATAAAGTAACTGCATTTTTATTTTATCTATTTCATTCTTAAATCTAATATGTAAGAGAAAAATTAATATTAATATAATTTCATATTTGCTATTAAAAGTATTTGGAATATTAAACTTTTGATTAAATATATTAGAATTAGATATTTTAATTATATTATTAAGAATATCTTTTATTTTTTTTGTATTATAATTTTTCTTTTTGAAAAAAATTTTTTTTAAACTATTTAATATCATTATAAAAATATGAATTATATAAAAATAATTTTAAAAATAGTTTTTACCACACTTTTTTTGCAATTAACTTCTTGTGGGTTAAAAGTTGTTGAAAATCATGGCCAAATATATGAAAAAAATGTTAAATTTGAAGAATTAGAAGTAGGAAAAATAAAAAAGGACGAAATTCTTAATATGCTTGGTTCCCCGTCAACAACAAGTAATTTTGATAAAGAACCAAGCTGGATATATATAAGTTCTGAATTTAAAAAATTTGTTTTTTTAGATGGCCAAAATACAGATCAAAAAATATTAATACTTTCCTTCGACAAAGAAACTTTAACTAAGAAGGAATTACTATCAAAGAAAGATATAAACGATATAGAATACGAAGATACAATTACAGATAGTCGTGGCAAAAAAATAAATTGGCTTAGAGAATTCTTCAGTAATTTAAACCCTGATCCATATGGAAATAAAAAATAATAGTTAATGAGCTATAAAGCCTAGAAGCAATAATGCAACAATATTGGTAATCTTGATCATTGGATTTATAGCTGGACCTGCTGTATCTTTATAAGGATCTCCAACTGTATCTCCAGTAACAGCAGCTTTATGAGCATCTGAGCCTTTTCCTCCTAAATTGCCATCTTCTATATATTTTTTTGCATTATCCCAGGCGCCCCCTCCTGCAGTCATTGATATTGCAACAAACAAACCTGTAACAATAATACCTAATAACATGGCTCCAACTGATGCTAGAGCGGAACTTTGATCGGCAACTAGTAGAATAAAGAAATATAAAATAATTGGTGATAAAACTGGTAATAATGACGGTATTATCATTTCTTTAATAGCAGTTTTGGTAAGCATATCTACACATTTTCCGTACTCTGGTTTTGCTTTTCCTGACATAATACCTTTTATGCTTTTGAATTGTCTTCTCACTTCTATAACAACTGCTGACCCAGCTCTGCCAACTGCTGTCATTCCCATTGATGCAAAAAGGTAAGGTAAAAGACCGCCGAAAATTAAACCTACGACAACATATGGGTTTGATAAATTAAAATTAATATTTTGAACATTAATGAGATTGTTTTCTATAAAATAATTTAAATCAGCAGTATAAGTGGCAAATAATACTAAAGCTCCTAAACCGGCTGAACCAATTGCATATCCCTTTGTAATTGCCTTAGTTGTGTTACCTACTGCATCTAATGCATCTGTAATTTTTCTAATTTTTTTATCTAGTTTGGACATCTCTGCTATACCACCAGCATTATCCGTAACTGGTCCATATGCATCTAAAGCAACAACCATTCCTGCTAGTGCAAGCATTGATGTTACTGAAATTGCTATACCAAATAGACCGGCTAATTTGAAAGATGTTATTATTCCTATACAAATAATTACAGCGGGAATTGCTGTTGCCTCTAAACTTACAGCTAATCCCTGTATGATATTTGTAGCATGTCCAGTTTCTGAGGATTTAGCAATACTTTGCACTGGTTTAAAATTAGTACCTGTATAATATTCTGTAATCCATATAAGTAGACTGGTAATTACTAATCCTGTAACTCCACAATAAAATAAATCGAGTCCATTAAAATTTTTATCATTGACTAAAAAATTCTTATCTAAACCTATAAACCAATCCGTTAAAAACCATAAACTTGCTATCGATAAAAAGGCCGTAACAAAAAATCCTTTATATAAAGCTCCCATAACATTGTTAGATTTTCCTAGTCTTACAAAAAATGTTCCAATGATACTTGTAATAATACATGCACCGCCAATAGCTAATGGATATGACATAAATGCTAAAACAAGATCTGTTTGCTGATTAAAAAAAATTGATGCTAAAACCATTGTTGCAACTACTGTGACAACATAGGTTTCAAATAAATCTGCTGCCATACCTGCACAATCACCGACATTATCTCCTACATTATCTGCAATCACAGCAGGATTTCTAGGATCATCTTCTGGTATTCCTGCTTCAACTTTACCAACTAAATCAGCACCAACATCCGCACCTTTTGTGAAAATTCCACCACCTAGCCTGGCAAAAATAGAAATTAATGAAGCTCCAAAACTTAAACCAACTAATGGTTCAATTAGTCCTCTTCCGTTTACACCTAAATATAATAAAAATGAATAATACCCGCCAATTGACAACAATGCTAAACCCACAACTAGCATTCCTGTGACTGAACCTGCCCTAAATGCAACTTTAAGGCCTTCGGATAATCCTTTCGATGCTGCAGATGCGGTTTTTACATTTGATCTAACAGATATGTGCATACCTATATAACCTGCTAAACCAGATAAAACTGCTCCTAATAAAAAACCAAAAGCTACTTTAAAATCAAAAAAATAAAAAATTAAAACAAATATTGTAAGGCCAACATAAGAAATCGTTAAGTACTGTCTATTTAAATAAGCATTTGCCCCTTCTTGAATAGCAAGAGATATTTCTTGCATTTTTTTATTTCCGGAATCTGAATTAAGTATACTTCTTGTAGCTAAAAAACCATACAAAATTGAGCTTAGTCCGCAAATAATTGAAAACTGTATTGGATCCATATCATAACAGTTTTAATTACTTTTTATTAAAAAATCAAATTAAAAATGCTTAAAACCCAAACTTTTAAATGATAATTCTTTATTATTTTGGTCTAATACAATAAGTTTTTTTTTTTTTAAAATACTTCCAATTTTTGTAATTTTTAATAAATGTTTTCTCGCTAGTGAAATAATTTTTTTTGAATTTTTTTTATTTGCAGTAAATATTAATTGATAATCTTCACCACAAGTAATTAGATAATTTGTATTAATTTTATTTAAATTTAACAATTCTTTTGTTTGTTTACTAAACGGAATTTTTTCAATGTTAATCTCGGCGCCACAATTTGATGATAAAATAATATTATTTAAATCTGCTAGAAGCCCATCAGAAATATCAGTTGCAGAATTTATATATCTACCTAGTTCTTTTGAAAATTCAACTGGGGGATCAGGCAATTTATGCTTACGAATATAAAAATTATTTAGTTTTTTATTTAAAGATAATTTTTTTAACAAAATTTTATAACCAACTCCGCTATCACCGATATTACCTGTAACATAAATATCATCCGATAATTTTGCATTTGACCTTTTAATAAGTTTTTTTTTTTTATAACCAAATAAAGTAATAGATAATATTAACGGTCCACTAGTAACTACTGTGTCTCCACCTATTAAAGCTAATTTGTATTTTAATTGATCTTCTTTTAATCCTTTTGCAAATAATTTAATCCATCTATTTAATTTTTTTTCTTTTAACTTATTTGGCAGTGATAAATTTAAAGTATATCCAAAGGGTTCGGCGCACATAGATGCTAAATCAGATAGATTCGCTCTAAGCAATTTCTTTGCAATTAGTGAAGGATTTTTTTCATTTTTTTGAAAATGATCGCCTTCAACAATTGAATCTGTGCCAACTACAATTTTTTTTTTATCAGGTAATACAGCCGCGTCATCATCTAGGTTTAATGATAGATTGTTTGAAGAAAGAGGAGAAAATATTTTTTTTATAACTTCATATTCATTCATTGCTAATACTATTTGCTAGTTGATGTAAAATTCCATTAATAAGTCCAACTTCATTTTTATTTAAAAAAGAACTACTAACTTTATTATATTCAGCAATAGATATTTTATGTGACAAATTTTTAAAATAAATAATTTCACATGAACCAAGTTCTAAAATTACTTTGATTATTGTCTCCATTTTTTCAAAACTTTTTTTTTTTACTATAGTTTCAATTCTTTTATCTAAATTTTTTTTATTTTTAACCGTCTCATTAAGTAACTTAAAAAAAAATTTTCTATCTGGTGAATTTCTAGTTTCACTATCTTTTAACAAGTTTTTTTTCACAACAGAAATCTCAATTTTTTTATTATAAGATAATTGGTACATTGCTTGGGTTGCAAGCACCCTTGACCAAGATCTTGAACCTTTATTTTTTTTTATCATTTTTTTATTAAGAGCATAAGTAATGTTTCTACTGCATGTTGGGTACACTTATCTAATTTATTCTTTGCCTCTTGCATATTATTTGCATTAAATATCCCATTACCAATAGGTATAATATTTTCGATACTAATTCTTTGTAAATTTGTAAAAATAGATGTTGATATTGCTTTGTGATTAATTGTTTTACCCTTAATTATACATCCTAAGGCTAAATAACCTGCGTATTTAGGTTGCTTGTTTAAATTAAGCTGGCTCAATTTAGAGATCTGCAATATATTATCTCTAATTTTTTTCTTATCTTTTCCTTCAAATGTTCCAAATTCTTTTTCATTATCCTTTGTATCTTCTTTAATACTACGAGCAATTTCAAAGGGTATTTCAAATGAACCGGGCACTTCAGAAAAATCATAATCGATCTGTGAATCTTTTAGTTTTTTTTTACATATATCTAACATCTTAGATGTTATTTCATCTAAATAATAATTTGAATATATTATTTTTATTTTAGTTTTCATTTTATTGGGATAGTGTTAATTACTTTTAATCCATAACCTTCAAGACCAACAATTGTTTTTTTACTATTTGATATTAAAATCATATTTTTTATCCCTAAATCAATTAAAATTTGCGCTCCTACCCCATAATCTCTTAATTGTAAATTTTTTTTATCATCTGTATTTGATTTAATCCTTTGAGATAAAGTCCATGATCTTGGTTCCCTTATAATTACAATAACTCCGTTTTTCTTTTTTGATATCATTTGCATAGATTTTTTTATTTGATTATCTAGAAAAGATGATGTTCCTAGAATATCATCTAAAAAATTTAAAGCGTGAACTCTGACTAATACTGATTTTTTTGAATTAATTTTTCCTTTTACTAAAGCAATATGTTCAGCGGGTACAATTTTATTCTTGTAAACTATTAAATTAAATTCTCCTCCATATTTACTTTTAATTTTAGTTTCTAATGTTCTTTCTATAATTTTTTCTTTTTTTCTTCTATAAGAAATCAAATCTGAAATAGTTGCAATTTTTAATTTATGTTGTTTAGAAAATTTGAAAAGGTCATCTCTTCTTGCCATCGTTCCATCATCATTCATAATTTCACATATTACCCCTGATGAATTAAGGTTTGCTAAAGATGCTATATCTACAGCTGCTTCTGTATGTCCTGCTCTAACTAAAACGCCTCCGTCTTGAGCTCTCAATGGGAAAATATGCCCAGGAGTAGAAATATTCTGTGAATTTGATTTTTTATTTATTGCTACTTTTATAGTCTTTGCTCTATCTTTAGCAGATATACCTGTAGATATGCCTTTTTTTGCTTCAATAGATATTGTAAATGCAGTTTTTCTTCTTGGAGCATTATGTTGAGGCATTAAAGGAAGATTTAATTCTTCTATTCTTTTTCCCGATAAAGCAAGACATATAAGTCCTCTTCCATATTTAGCCATAAAATTAATTTTATCAGCATTAATTTTTTCAGCTGGCACGATAAGGTCACCTTCATTCTCTCTATTTTCATCATCAACCAAAATGAACATTTTTCCTTTTTTCGCATCTTTGATAATTTCTTCTATTTTTGAAAAAAAGGTCATAATTTATTTACATCAACATAATTAGAAACATATCTTGCTATCATATCAACTTCTATATTTAATAATTCTTTAATACTTACATTGTTGAATGTTGTAGTTTTTAAAGTATGAGGAATAATATTTACTTCAAAAGCATTACTCGATACATCGTTTATTGTTAGAGAAACACCGTTAATAGATATCGAGCCTTTAGAAGTTATAAATTTTTTTAGATTGAAAGGGATTTCAATTTTTAATATTAAACTTGAACCTTGATATTTTTTAGAAACTATTTTTGCTGTTTTATCTATATGGCCAAAAACTAAATGTCCTGAAATTTCATCTCCAACTTTTAAAGAGGTTTCAAGATTAACTAATGCACCAACTTTAAATGAATTTAAATTTGATTTTAATAGCGTTTCTTTAGAAGCGCTGATTACAAACCAATTATTTTTTTTCTTTTTACCTTTTTTTATAATTGTTAAACAAATACCATTACAACTTATTGAAGAACCAATTTTTAATTTTTTATAATTAATTTTAGTAGAAATATAAAATTTAGTATCACCATCTTTTTTGATTCTAAAAATTTCTCCAATATCTTCTATAATCCCGGTAAACATTATTTTTCATATATTTTTAAAACATCATCTTCATATTGTCTAGATGATAAAGTTTTAAATTTTAATTTTTTAATATTTGCCTCCATTAATTTTTTTTCTGTGTCTAATACTTTTGAATTAATGAAATTTTTTGATTTAAAATAATAAATCTTATCAATAAGATTATTTTTAAAAAATGAAGCATTTAAATTAGGGCCAGCCTCAACCAACACATTATTAAAACCCATTTTTGTCATTTCTAAAATTACATCTTTAAGATTTAATCTTTCTTCTCTGTTTTGATTAAATATTTTTATTTTCAATCCTAATCTATTTAATTTCATAATTTTTTTTTTTTCATTAGAAATTGTAAATACATAAGTCTTAATTTTTTTAGCAGTTTTAATAATTTTTAAACTTTCTCTTATTCTTAATTTGCTATCTAAAATAATCCTAACAGGAGAAAGATTAATCATGCCTTGATGTCTGCAATTTAGTAAAGGATTATCATAGAGGACAGTATTAATTCCTGTAATTATAGCATCATATTTTGCTCTTAAAAAATTACCATATTCTCTGGAACTTTCTGAGGTAATCCATTTTTTTTTATTATTTATCATTTTACCATTAATACTAATTGCAATTTTTGTGCTAATAAAAGGTTTTTTATTTTTTATTTTATTAAAAAAACCTGAATGAATTTTTTTAATTTCATCTTTTAAAATTCCTATTGTTACTTTAATTTTTTTTTTTTTTAATTTATCAATTCCTCTCCCATTAACCTTTGGATTCGGGTCTTTTAATCCTATAACTACACGTTTTATTCTTGATTTTATAATTTGATTTACACATGGCGATGTTTTTCCATAATGCGAGCAAGGCTCAAGAGTTGTATACAAAGTTGCACCAGGGTATTTTTTTTTTTTTAATACCATAGTTTCTGCATGAGGTACTCCTCCTGGTTGAGTCCAACCTCTATTAATAATTTGATTATTTTTTACTAGCACGGCGCCAACAGATGGATTAGGCCATGTATTTCCTATGCCTCTCAAAGATATATTAAGAGCATTTCTCATAAAATATCTATCTCTAATAGAACTTGTTCGCTCCATATTTTAGATTTTTAAATTAATTTAGAATAAATAGGGAATTTTTTACACAAATCTAAGACTTTGCTTTTGACCTTTTTTTCAGTTTCTGAATTATCGTGTAAATTTTTTTGCAAACCATCTAGAACATCGCCAATTAAATTTCCAATTAATTCGAATTCTTTTTCTTTAAAACCTCTAGTTGTACCAGCTGGTGTGCCTAATCTAACACCAGAAGTAACCCAAGGTTTTTCAGGATCAAAAGGAACGCCGTTTTTATTACATGTTAAACCCGCTCTTTCTAAACTTGCTTCTGCATCTTTACCGGTTAATTTTTTTGGTCTTAAATCAACTAAGGCAAGATGGGTATCAGTACCTCCTGAAACAATATCTACGCCTCTTTTTATAAGAGTCGAAGCTAGTATTTTTGCATTCTTGATTACGTTAATAATATATTCCTTAAATTCAGGTTGAAGAGCTTCTCCATATGCAACAGCTTTTGCCGCAATAACATGCATCAAAGGTCCACCTTGCATGCCTGGAAAAACTGCTGAATTAAATTTTTTTCCTAATTCTTCATCATTAGATAAAATCATTCCTCCTCTTGGACCACGTAATGTTTTATGTGTGGTTGTTGTAACGACATGTGCATGCGGTATTGGGCTTGGATACTGACCACCAGCAACGCAACCAGCAAAATGTGCCATATCAACTAGAAAAAATGCATTAACCTTATCTGCTATTTCTCTTATTCTTTTAAAATCTATTATTCTCGGATATGCAGATCCGCCGGCAATTATTAATTTAGCTTTATTTTCTACAGCCAGCTTTTCGATTTGATCATAATCCAATAACGCATCTTCTTTTTTTACACCATATTGAATAGCGTTAAACCATTTACCTGAAACATTAGGAGCTGCACCATGTGTTAAGTGTCCACCCGCATCTAAAGACATTCCGATTACAGTATCATGTGGCTGAACTAAAGCTAACATTACTGCTTGATTGGCTTGAGAACCAGAGTTAGGTTGAACATTAGCATATGCGCAATTAAAAATTTTCTTAGCTCTATCAATAGCCAAATTTTCTACAGTGTCATAATATTCACATCCGCCATAATATCTTTTACCTGGATAACCTTCGGCGTATTTATTAGTCATTAAAGATCCTTGTGCTTGTATAACAGCAAGAGATGCTATATTTTCCGAAGCAATTAATTCAATTTGATTAGTTTGTCTATCATATTCATTTTGTAAAGCTTTAGTAATTTCAGGATCTATAGAATCTAAATTATCTTGAAAAAACTTTTTTTGAATTTTTATATTTGTGTCAATACTCATTAATCAATTATTTAAAAAGTTAATCTATCTTTTCAATACGTTTTTGATGTCTTCCACCATCAAAAGATGTATTTATAAATATTTTAAAACAATTTTTTGCTTCGTCTACATCTATTTGTCTTCCTGCAAATGTTAATATATTTGCATTATTGTGTTGCCTAGCAAGCTTTGCATCTTCTATGGTTCTACATAAAGCTGCTCTAATACCTTTGAATCTATTAGCGGTTATCGACATGCCAATTCCAGAACCACATATTAAAATAGCAAACTCACTTTTTTTTTTTAAGACATTATCTACTGCTAATTTTGCGTAATCAGGATAATCAACTGAATCATTGGAATTTGTACCACAATCTAGAACTTCAAAACCCATTTGCAAAATCTCTTTTATTAAAGCTTCTTTTAAATCATGTCCAGCATGATCAGATGCTATAGTAATATTTTTGCTATTCATAATTAAAGTTTATATCCATGATAAAATTATAAAAACTTTTTTTTATATTTATTTAAGTCGTTTTTTAATTCGGAGGCTAGAAAATACATTCCTATTACATTAGGAAATGCCATTGCAAAAATCATGGCATCAGAAAAATGTATCACGCTATCTAATTCAGATGCGGCACCTACTATAACAAAAAAACAAAAAATAATTTTATAAAAGTTTTCAGCAAAAATATTATTTCCTACTAAATATGTCCAGGCTTTCATACCATAATATGACCATGTAATAATTGTTGAAAAAGCAAATAAAATTACAGCAAATGATAAAATATATGGAAACCAAGTAATATCTTTTTCAAATGCTTTAGAAGTTAATTCTATACCTGAAATACCTGAAGAAGGATCGTATGCTCCTGAAATAATAATAACTAAGGCTGTCATAGTACATATTATAATCGTATCAAAAAAAGGTTCGAATAAAGAAACAAAACCAGCAGATAAATGGTTGTCGCTTTTTACAGCAGAATATGCTATTGGGGCTGAACCAATTCCAGCCTCATTAGAAAAAGTTGCTCTTTGAAAACCAACAATAAGTACTCCTAAAATTCCTCCCATTCCTGCTTCTGGAGTAAAGGCCAATGTAAATATGCTTGCTATAGCACTAGGAAGCATCTCGTAATTTATAAAAATTATAATTAAAGCTGCTAAAGAATAAATTCCTCCCATTAATGGAACTACTTTTTCAGTTACTTTTGCAATACCTCTTATTCCTCCAATAATTACTATGCCAACAAGAACTGCTAGAAAAAAACCAAATAACCAACCATATCCATAAAATATACTTGCCTCCCCACCAGTGGCATTGAGTAATTGTCTAAATGATTGATTGGCTTGAAACATATTACCGCCACCAAAAGAACCTAGAACAGCTGCTATTGCAAAAAAAGTAGCTAAAAACTGCCCGGCTGAAGGTAATTTTATTTTAAAGCTAGTTGGGAATGCAGTAATTTCTATTTTTTTTTTCGGAAGACCTCGGCTTAAATAATACATTGGCCCTCCTGAAACTGTGCCATCTCGATTAAAAGTTCTATATTTTAAACCTAAAGAACATTCAACGAACTTTGCTGCCATAGCTAAAAAACCCGCAAAAATCATCCATAGTGTTGCTCCTGGTCCACCTAAAGAAACTGCAACTGCTACACCTGCTATGTTCCCCAAACCTACTGTTCCAGAAAGTGCTGCTGTTAATGCTTGAAAATGTGTAACTTCTCCTTTTGCTTTATCAAATCTATTTTTAAACTTTCCAGAAATAAGATCTATAGAATGTTTAAATCCCCAAATATTTACAAATTTTAAATAAAAACTAAAGAATAAAGCAGCTAAAAACAACCAGACAACTATTAACTTTATATTTGCTTCACCGTATTTGATACTGTAAAAAATTACATTAGAAATAAATTCTGATACGGGTTCGAATTTTTCATTAATTATGTGATCTAGTCTCATCTAATTTTTTTAATCCCTGATAAATTATTTTATAAGAATATTTTAATTCTTTTTTTAGAATACAATATGGTGGCATAATATAAATAACATTTCCTAATGGTCTTAATAATAATCCTTTATCTAAAAAGAATTTTTTAATTTTCATTGGAATAATTGCTCTATATCCACTTCCAAATCCTTTTATATTAAAAGCAATTATAGTTCCACAAATTCTAATTTTTTCAACTATTTCTAATTTTCTTAATTTTTTTGAAAATATATAATGTTGTCTTTCAATATTTTTAATTTTTTCAAAAACTTTTTTAGATTTAAATAAATTTAATGATGCAATTGAAGCTGCACAACCTAAAGGATTGGCTGTAAAAGAATGTCCATGAGCTAATGCTTTATCGAAGTTGGTGCCTAAAAAATTTTTATAAATTTTATCTGTAGTTATTGTAAGAGATAATGGAAGAAACCCACCTGTTAAACCTTTTGATAGACATATTATATCAGGTTTAGTATTTGTCTTTTTACATGCAAAAAAATCACCTGTTCTTCCAAAACCTGTCATTACTTCATCATAAATTAAAAGATTTTTTCGTTTATTAATAACTTTAGCTAGTTTTTTAATAAAAATTTCTCTACAAACATTCATCCCTCCAGATCCTTGTATCAATGGCTCTATAATTATCCCTGCTATATCATGATTATTTTTTAATTCTTTATCAATTTTTTCTAGTACTAATTCTTCTTTTTTTTCTATTTCATTATCGCCTTCCCATGTAGAAGGATAATCAAATAATTTTATTTTAAAAAAAAGATCTTTAAATGTAGAAAATAAATCTGATCCGCTACTTAAACTCATAGCACCAACTGTGTCTCCGTGATATGCATTTTTAAAAGCTATAAAAGTTTTTTTTTTTTTATTTTTATTGAACCAATATTGATAAGCAATTTTTAAGGCTACTTCAACAGCAGTAGATCCATTATCTGAAAAAAAAACCTTTTTTAGGTTTTTAGGTAAAATTTTTATAATTTTTTTTGCTAATTCAATTGCAGGCTCATGAGTAAAACCTCCAAATATAACTTGTTCTATTTTTTTTGATTGTTTAAATATTGCTCTTGCAATATAAGGATGACAATGTCCATGAACATTAACCCACCAAGAAGAAATTAAATCAATGTAAGAGTTACCTTTTTCATCTTTTAATTTGGTCATCTTTCCAGAAACTATTTTTATGGGTAAAGGAGAAATCTTATGTTGGGTAAAAGGATGCCAAATATATTTTTCGTCTTGCTTTATTGATTTAGTAATTGTCATAATTTGAATACATTAAATGATGTTTTTTTCGATAATGATATGATCTTTTTTTTATTTAAATCTTTAAAAAATGAAATTTTTTCTAAAACCTTAACATTGCCATATTGTTCTATAGATTTAGCATGATTATCTCCTTCAATTTTATTTTTTATATTATTTAAAACAATTCCAAAAATATTTATTTTATTTTTTTTTAAAATTTCAATTGTCATTAAAGTATGATTGATTGTTCCTAAAACAGAATTGGAAACAATAATTACAGGAAGTTTAAATTTTTTTATTAAATCAATAATTAAATTATTTTTATTTAAAGGAACAAGGATACCACCCGCACCTTCTATAATCATGGGTATTTTTGAATTAGGTTTTTTTATTTTTTTCATATTAATTGATTTTTTTTCATAATTAGATGCCAAATGAGGAGATAAAGGTTTTATAAAAGAATAAATTGGTTTATGAAATCTATTTTTTATAGTTTTGGTATTTTTTTCAATATGTAAAGTATCGTTTTCCAGATTTTTTCCGGTTTGTATAGGCTTCCAATAATCATAATTAAATTTTTGAATTAATATAGATGAAAAAAAAGTCTTGCCGACATTTGTATCAGTTCCAGTAATAAAAAAACCTTTTTTATTCATATTATCAATTTATATTTTTAAATTTTTTAATAAATTAAACAATTTTTTTATATCATTTTGACTGTGATTACTTGAAATAGAAATTCTTAATCTCGAAGTGTTTGAGGGAACAGAAGGTGGTCTTATTGGTACAATATATATTCCTTTTTTTTCTAATTTCTTCGAAATTAAAATTGTTTTATTGGTATTTCCAATAATTATTGGGATAATATTTGTTTGAGAATTACCAATATTGAAGTTTTCTTTTTTTAGCATGTTTCTAAAAATAAAAGAATTTTTTATTAATTTTTTTCTTTCATTATTTAATTTTGGAATAATTTTTATAGCTGAATAAATAGATGCTAATAAGCTAAAAGGTAAAGAGGTTGAGTATATAAAGCTTGGACATTTATTGATTAAAAAAGATTTTAAATTCTTTCTACAACTTATATAGGCTCCAAAACTTCCAAATGCTTTGCTAAATGTTCCTGTAACACAATCAATATCGTTTTTAAACTTTGTAGAAAAACCAAATCCTTCATTGCCATAAATTCCAGTTGCATGTGCTTCATCTAAAAATAAAAAAGAATTATATTTTTTTTTCAAATAAACAAGATTCTTAATGTCTGCAAAATCTCCGTCCATACTAAACACGGATTCAGATAGAATAAATTTAGGATTTGACTTTAATTTATTTTTTTTCAACAAATATTCTAAGTGATTCATATCATTATGTTTAAAACGTAAAAAATTAATTTTTTTATTTTTACATCCTTCATAGATGCATTGATGATTTAATTTATCTGAAAAAACAATTGGGGTTTTTGTAAATACATCAGAACTAAGTATTGAAGATAAAACTGAATAATTTGCAAGGTAACCTGTGCTAAAAATTATAGATGACTGTGATCTCTTTTTTTTGGCTAATAAGCTCTCTATTTTTTCATGAAAATCAAAATTTCCTGATACTAAACGTGAAGAACCGCTACCTATACCATGTTTTTTAATTACCCTAATTGTATCATTCTTCATAATTTTATTTTGTGATAAACCTAGATAATCGTTTGAAGAAAAATTAATTAAGATTTTATCTTTATATTTAACTTTAATAGAGCTGATTTTTTTTAGTGATTTTAGGCTTCTATCGAGGTTTTTTTTCCTTAATTCTAAAATGGATCTTAAAAAAATTTGGTCAAAATTGAATTTTTTCATTTAATTTCTATGATTTTTTACAATATATATTCTATTAAACTGTGTAATTTTTTTTATACTTTATTTTAAGTATAAAAAAATTTTTTTTGGGATCAAATTTGGGAATATGAATAAAAGATTTACAATTGGTAAATTTCCTCGTACAAGGTTAAGAAGAAATAGGCAGTCTCCGTGGTGTAGAAATTTAATTTCTGAAACAGAACTAAGTGTCAATGATCTTATTTACCCTATGTTCGTTACCAATGGAAAAAAAATTACCGAAAATATTAAATCTCTTCCCTCTGTCAAAAGATATAGTATTGATATAATTCTTAAAAAAATCGAGGAAGTTAAGAAACTTGGAATACCTGCTATTGCTCTTTTCCCTTATGTAGAAAAAAAACTAAAAACATTTGATGGAAAAGAGGCGCTTAATAAAAATAATCTTATTTGTAAATCAATAAAAGAAATAAAAAAAAAATTTCCTGATCTAGGTTTGATATGTGATGTTGCACTTGATCCCTATACAACTCATGGGCATGACGGAATTTTAAGAAATAATTGTATTGTAAATGATGAAACAATAGAAATTTTATCTCAACAAGCAATTATACAAGCAGAAGCAGGGGCTGATATAATTGCACCCTCAGATATGATGGATGGAAGAATCGGCGTGATAAGAGATAGACTAGATAATGAAGGTTTTGGCAATACAATCATATTGTCATATGCAGCAAAATTTGCTTCTAATTTTTACGGACCGTTTAGAGATGCAGTTGGATCATCAAAATCATTAGGCAAAACAGATAAAAAAACTTATCAAATGAATTTTCAAAATTCAAATGAGGCGATTAGAGAGGTATCAATGGATATAAACGAAGGTGCTGATATGGTTATGATTAAACCTGCGCTTCCATACCTAGATATAATTTCAAAAGTTAAACGAAAATTTAATATTCCGATTTTTGCATACCAAGTAAGTGGCGAATATTCAATGCTAAAACATGCTGAAAAAGAAAATTCTTTGAATTATAAAAAATGTCTGTATGAAAGTTTAATTTCTATAAAAAGAGCAGGAGCATCTGCTATTTTTTGTTATGGAGCCATTGATATTGCTAAAAACTTAAAATGAATAAACCTACAAAAATATTAAAAAATTTAAACTTTCAAAGATCTTTACCTCGACCATGTCCTTATATTCTTGGGAGAAAAGAACATTTATTGTTTACCGATTTAACAAAATTTGTAAGTAAAAAAATGCAAGAAAAACTAGTATCTGAAGGATTTAGAAGAAGTGAAAATATTTTTTATAAACCAAACTGTAAAACATGTAAATCATGTTTGTCGACTAGAATTGTTGTAAACGATTTTATATTTACTAAAAATTTTAAAAGAATTTTAAAGAAAAATTATGATTTAAAATATAAAATAGAAAAACCGCAAACAAATAGAGATCATTATAAGCTATTTAAAAATTACATAAATTCGCGCCATTCAAAAGGAGATATGATGGATATGACATACCTAGATTTTAGAACTATGTTAGAAATTTCTCCTGTTAAAACAAAAGTTTTAAACATATATAAAAATAATAAATTCTTTGGGGCAATACTTTTTGATGTATATGGAGAATCTTTTTCAGCCAATTACTCATTTTTTAATCCAAAATTCAAAAATAAAAGCTTGGGTAGTTTTTTAATTTTAAAACTTATAGAAGAAGCGCAAAAAGAAAAAAAAAAGTATTTGTATCTTGGATACTATATTAAAGAATGTAATAAAATGTCTTATAAAATAAATTTCAAGCCTATACAAATCCTTAAAAATAAAAAGTGGGAAACTTTTTGAAAAAAAAAAATAATAGAAGAAGTTTTTTAAAAAAAACTGCTCTTTTATCAACAGCAGCAGCATTCTCTACATTTATTCCAAAAAAAATAAAGGCGGCTAAAACTTATAATTGGAAAATGGTTACAACGTGGCCAAAAAATTTTCCTGGTTTAGGAACATGTGCGGAAATTTTTGCAAAAATGGTGAATGAAGGTTCTGATGGCAAAATGAATATTACAGTTTTTGGGTCTGGTGAAATAGTTCCAGCTTTTGAAGCGATGGATGCAGTTTCAAGTGGAGCAATTGAAATGGGACATGGTGGCCCATATTATTGGAAGGGGAAAGTTGCTGCTGCTCAATATTTATCAGCCATACCATTTGGTTTAACACCTCAAGAACAAAATTCTTGGTTTGAAAAAGGCGGTGGACAAGAAATAGCTGATAAAATTTATGAAAAAATGGGATGTAAATTCTTTGTTTGTGGTAATACAGGGCCTCAAATGGGTGGATGGTACAATAAAGAAATAAAAACAATTGAAGATTACCAAGGCTTGAAAATGAGAGCTCCGGGTTTAGGTGGTGAAGTAATAAAAGCTGCTGGAGGAACAGTTGTAAATATACATGGAGGAGAATTACTAACATCTATACAATCTGGAGCAATTGATGCATTGGAATGGGTGGGACCATATAACGATCTAGCTTTTGGAATTCACAAAGCTGCAAAATATTATTATTATCCAGGATGGCATGAACCTGCTGCTATTTTAGATTGTTTTATAAATCTAAAAAAATGGAATTCATTACCAAATAACTTAAAAAAAATTATTGCATTGTCAGCAAAGGCCGCTACTCAACAAATGACTAATGAAATGATTGCTGGTAACAACATGGCTTTAAAAACACTTTTAAATAAACATGGGGTAAAAGTAAAACCTTTTCCGGATGAAGTATTAAAAAAACTTGCCATATTATCTAATAAGGTTCTTAATAAATTATCATCATCTGATGAATTAAGTAAAAAAGTTTATAAAAGTATTATTAAATTTAGAAATGATTCAATAAAAAGATCTGAAAATCAGAAAAAATTTTTAGAAACTAGAATGAAATACGTAAATTATGAAAAATAATGAATCAATAAATAAAATTGAAGATTTTTTACAAAGTTATTGGAATGGAAAGCAGAAACTTTGGAAAGCTTTTTGGTTGATGGGTTTTGTTGTTCAAATTATATTCTCATTTTTTTTATTATTTGTTTTATATATTGGATTCTCTTTAGGATTAACATGGTCAATTAAAATTTTTATTTTTTTAATTTCTATGATTTATACTATTTGGATATATGTATCAATATGGAATTGTGCATACAATGTGAAAAATAAACTATGGGGTCACGTTTCTAGGACAATAGTAATTCTAAATATTGTATTTTTAATACTAGTATATACAGGCATTTTATCTTTCGATAATACTAATAGCCCTAAATTTATGACTGACGATAATTTATCTATGATTTTAAATAAATAATTTTTAGTAAAGTATTTCAGGCAACCATAAAGCAATTTGTGGAAATTTTGCAATTAATAAAAGAACAATTAATTGAATGGCTACAAAAGGCATAACTCCTTTATAAATATCCGTTGTTTTTATAGAAGCAGGAGCAATTCCTCTAAAATAAAATAAAGCAAAACCAAAAGGTGGGGTTAAAAAACTTGTTTGAAGATTAACTGCAATCATTATTCCAAACCAAAGCGGATTAATATCCATTTGCAATAATATTGGTCCGATTATTGGTATTATTGTAAAAATTATTTGTATAAAATCTAAAAAGAAACCTAAAAAAAAAATTAAAATCATAAGAAATAACATAGCCCCAACAGTTCCGCCTGGTATTTGATTTATAAATAAAGTTAACATTTCTCTACCCTCTAAGCCTATAAAAACTAAAGAAAAAATTTTAGCACTTATAAGTATCAAAAAAATCATTGAGCTAATTTTTGTAGTGTCTAATGCAGATTTTTTTAGTATCTCCACAGAAAAACTTTTTTTTAATATTGTTAAAACTATTGCTCCAACAGCACCTATAGATGCTGCTTCAGTCGGAGTGGCAATTCCTAGTAGTATAGATCCTAGAACAAGAACTATAAGTATTATTGGTAAAAGAATTATATTTAAAGTTTTTAATGTGAAAGGTTTTTTTTTACTGTTTATAGCAGGAGCATAATCTGGCTTAAAATAAATTATGATTATTTGCCAAAGACAATATAGGGAAACAAGTAAGATGCCAGGTAAAATAGCTCCAGCAAATAAATCAATTGTTGAAATAGGATTTGATGGAATTTTTCCTTGAAGTAATTGTGACTGACTGTAAGCTCCTTGAAGAACATCGCTTAGCAGTATTAAAACTATTGATGGTGGTATTATTTGACCTAAAGTTCCAGACGCACATATTAATCCAGAAGCTAATTTTTTATCATATTTCCATTTAATCATTGTGGGCAAAGTAAGTAAACCCATGGTAACTACAGTTGCACCAACAATACCAGTTGAGGCTGCTAATAAAGTTCCAACAATAATTACAGTAAAACCCAACCCTCCTTTTATTTTTCCAAATAGATTTGCTATAGTTTCTAACAATTCTTCTGCAATTCTAGATTTTTCTAATATAAGCCCCATAAATACAAATAAAGGAACAGCTACCAATAGTTCATTGGTCATAGTTCCAAAAATTTTTGATGGTATTAATGCTAAAAAATCTGCACTTAAAAAATTTGCAAAGGATGCATATATAGCAAATAAAATTGCGGTTCCTGCTAAAGTAAATGCAACTGGAAAACCAAATAATAAAAAAGCAAATGTAGTTGCAAACATTAAAATACTTAGAATTTCAGCTGTCATAATTTTTTTAAAATTTTAAAGAAAATTTTCTTTTCTTTTTCTTTTATTACTAAAATACATCTAAAAATTAAAGCAATGGATTGGATAAATAAGAAAAAACAAAAAAGAATGATTGTTGTTTTATATAAATATAAAAATTCTAACCCTCCAGCTTCCCTTGATTTTTCAAAACTAAACCAAGATTTTAAAACATATGGTATTGAATATTTAGATACAATAAAAACAAAAGGAATAATAAAAAGAACTGAAAAAATAATGTTTATATATGCTTTATATTTTTCATTTAAACTTCTATAAAAAATATCTACTCTTACGTGTTTGTCATGAAGTAAAGAATATGAAGCGCCTAATAAAAAAATTAAACCATTCATCCAAATATAAATTTCTTGCATCCATACAAAACCAATATTGAAAAAGTATCTAAAAATAGCAACTGAAAAAGCAGTAAAAGTCATTAAAATAACTAACCATGATATTTTATTGCCAATTGTGGTTGTTATTTCTTCAATAATTAAGATTATTTTTTTTAAATTCATTGTTTTTAAATTAAAATATTTTTTCTATAAAAAGGTAGTTTTTTATTATTTTTTTTTAAAAATTTATTTATAAAAAAACCTGTTAATTTTATTGCTTGTTTTAAAGACTCTTTAGTTGCAGAAACATTATGATTTATTAGAAATTCAGGTAAATCTAGTAATTTTTCTTTATATATTTCTCCTTCTTTGTCAGACACAGCCTTACCAGAGTTGGGAGATATATATATTAAATTATTTTTAATTCCTGATACAGCGCATTTTTCTAAATCAAGTCCATACCCAAGTTCTGATAATAAAAATAATTCCCACTTAACATATGTTTCAAGCCAATCTTTAGAAAATAAATTTTCTATCAATTTCATAGTTTCTTTATAAATTTTTTTATAAGGATTATTTTTAGGAAAACTTAATTCTAATATTGAGCAAATTGTAAGCAACGCATTTAATCTATTTTTATCATCAAAAAGAATAATGCTATTATTTTTTATTAACTCAAATCTGCAATTCCAAAGTTGATTGTCTAATCTAAAAGTACATTTAATAAAAACTTTGTTACCTATTTCATATGTTCCAAAATCTTTTTTTAATACACCTTTTACCAGACCTGAATTAATACCGTGATTTAATGAAAAAAAAGTAATTAATAATGAACTTTCTCTATATTTTTTTTTTTTTATTATAATTCCTTCATCATTTATTTGCATTTTATCAAAGTAATTTATTTTTTAAAATATGATCAACCATTTTTTTTGCTGCATTAATTTCGGCTATTTTAATTGTATTTGCAGTAGCAGAAAATTTTTTTATTCCTTTTAAAAAGACTTCTATTTCAAAAATAGGATTATGAGCCGGACCTTCTTTACTTTTCAAAACATATTTGGGTAAATCTAATCCTTTTTTTTGCGCGACCTCTTGCAATAAAGATTTTGGATCTTGTGGTGGTAAGATATTTTGTATAAT
>CEUZ01280955.1_pt1 | contig 30769 bp, 18 predicted proteins | sample 361511 | NCBI WGS metagenome assembly CEUZ01 (sample SAMEA2622822, study PRJEB7988) | marine metagenome | biome: marine biome (ENVO:00000447); feature: surface water layer (ENVO:00002042); material: "saline water (ENVO:00002010), including plankton (ENVO:xxxxxxxx)" | depth 5 m | reverse complement strand
TCCCTAAAATTAGTTCCTTATCTTGCAAATGAATTATTTTATGATTTTGAGAAAAACGAATTTAATAGAAACCGATTTTATGTTGGCATAAAAGTAGGATCAATAAAATCATTTAAACCGACCATATATATTTTGATACAAACCAAGATCGCAAATGATAGTTTTACCCATATTGGTGTATTGGGGTTTAAATTTAATTTCTGATGGCAACATTAATAATTGCGTATTTATTATATGAACATATACTTTCCCAATAAAATAATAAATACACATAAATATTTATAAGTTATATAATAACAATAATATATATATCACATAATATTAGTTAAAAATTTGGATATTTGAAAACTACATCCGATTGATTTTTAATTAAACATTATAATCAAATCAAAAATATTCAAATATCTTATGGAGCATTAAATTGTTTATAGTGTAGCCGATAGTACAAACAATAAATTTCCTATCTTATTAAAAACTGACAATCTTCCAATATTGTCAGTGTATAATAATAGGGTAAGATTGATATAATTAATATTTGTATTCTGGTTTTAATGTCATTTAATAAAAAAGATTATTCCCCCGCACGTCCAACATAAATAATTTATCATAATATATATAATTATACTCATAAGTTATTGATAATATTAGACTATTAACTCGATAAATTTACTATAATTATTCAGAAACCTAAAATCAATGACATTCATTATCAAATTAATATCTCGCTATCGTCGGATCAATCTCTCTTGACCATTGATCAATTCCACCTTGTAAATTCACAGCATTATACCCATCTTCTACAAGATATTGACACACTTGAAATGATCGCATACCCGTATGACACATTACAACTATTTCTTTATCCCTATCAAGTTCAGATAATGAATTTGGAATTGTTATCATAGGCATATGTATAGCACCATTAAGAGCGCATATATTTACTTCATTACTTTCCCTAACATCTAAAAGAATAAAACTGTCTTCAGAATCCATTTTATCTTTTAATTCAAAAACTGATATTTGTTTAACAGCATTCATCTTACAAGTTTCCCATTTTATGATTATCAGTAATCACACATAAAACATCTCTTTCCACACACCAATTTACTGCAGGTTTAGAATTTACTGTCCACATAGTAATACCAAGTTTATGCTTTTTCCATTCTTTAATCATTTCATCATCAGCTAAACTCGCATCTATATGTAGGAAATCTGGGTGTATCCAATTTGTAAGGATCCCGAATCTATAATCATCAACAATATAACCCACATATAGCTCCGGGTGAAAAATTCTCATATACACCACAACAAAAGGATTAAAACATGAAATAATGTGTGGGTGGGGGATAGTACCCGACCTGCTCATTTTACCAATTGTTTTTGCAATTGTAAAATCAATTAATGATTTACACTTTATTTCAATATTAATAAAAATATGGTCAGGTAATTTTTCAAGTACATCCGTAAGTCTTGGAATGGGTTGCATATTTTCAGGATGGCTTCTATCGCCTGTACGAATCTGTTTTAAATCAGAAATATTCTTATCATAGAGCCAGCCATTTCCGTTTGTTTCTCTCTCCAAATCGAAATTATGAGAACACACCACTGTACCATCTTTTAATTGGCACACATCCATTTCTATATATTTGAATCCATAATCAATTGCATCCATGAAAGCTTCTATCGTATTCCCTGGCGCCATAACCATAGATCCTCTATGAGCCATCATTACCGGTCTACTATCATTTTTAAAAATAATATTACCCCGAGCCTGCCAATAATACCGATGCCTTATGACCAGTAATAATGATAACATAATAATAAATAACTCTAACACTATGGAGAAACAAGTACAAGATGTCGAAAACTTTCTGATCCCCGAATATAAGTTTCATCAAACCACGTAGTGCGGTATAGCCCATTATGATATAGATCTGCCTGATCCCTATAATGGGGGCTATTAGAAATCCCCGACTGTCCGGTAGGAAGAATAAACTGTGTTTCATTCAAATTTGAAAAATCGACAATTCGCCTCATGGATGCACCCGAAGTTTGATAATAGGGATCATAGAATGAATAGCCTCCAGCATTGGGTGTTTTATCGGACCCACCTGAACGGAATGGACCCACACTAAAATCAAACAGCCAGTTTAAAATACGAACTTTAGATAACATATGTTTATGTGTCACAGAGTGTGCATCTCCCCATTTCCAGTTCGAACGATTGATGCCATATCTATTTTCAATATCATGAATGGCGTCAACAACAGATAAATATAATATCTCATCTAATGATTCTATTTTCATTTTTGATTCAATATTGTCTATCCAAGATGATTTTCTAGTTTTTAATATTTCCCTAATATTTCGATGAACCAGGTATTTCAAACCCGTATAGGCATCTAGATAGTTTTCACCCAGAAGGCTGAGTTCATCTCCATAAAGATTGATTGTAAGGTTACGCATAAAAGCATGAAAAATAAGCGCTGCTTCAGAATCAACAGTTTCTATTCCATTCCATTCCCGCAGATATTTGAATGCTCTAGCAAGATTTCCCGTTTCATTGCCTTTTTCAACATCTAGTATATATGGTGTTATTTCCTTAGCAAATTGAGATGTAAGATCTAATTGAATAGATTTCATATCCTCAACAGTTGCATTATCAAGAGTGTCTAGTCTATTTTTTATCTGCTCTGCTCTGCTTGGATCTGCCCAGAGCCCACTAATATAGTATGGAAAATCACTGCCTATAGTTTTATTGTTAGCGGTGGAAATATACCCGCCTGAAGGATTAAAAAGGAATGGCATTTTACTATATGGGACTTTCCCTCTCCAATCATATTGAGAATCGTTTCCCGGTCGAGGAACCATGCTAAATCCTTCTTTGCGTATCGGGATAAATACAGCGGGGCGCCAGCCTATATTTCCATTAATATCGGCATATACAATGTTTTGCCCGGGAACGCCAAAGTCTTCCACGGCTTTGGAAAAATCATCCCAATTTTTCATTGTATTGATACCAACCCAGGCATCCATTTCCCTAGTAACCCAGTGTCCGGTCCAGGACATGGACATAACTTCTTTACTACCTCGCAAAAGAGGATGTATATCGCTAATGATAGGTCCATGGTGCGTAAGACGTATGACAATAGTAGTATCCTGTCCGCTATGTAAAGGGATGGTTTCTTTCAAAACTTTCATTGTTTTCCATTTATTATCATGTAGGTATTCATTTTCATTAGTGGGGTTTATTGTTTCTATAAAAAAATCCACATCATCCACCATGGTATTGGTAAAGCCCCATGCCACATGTTTGTTTTGCCCAATGACTGGGACAGGAATCCCAGCAATGCATACACCAGACACATCAAATCGCCCCCCTTTTAAATGCATTTCAAACCATCTTGGTGGCTGGGTATATGCAAGATGAGGATCATTTGCCAGTAACGGTTTTCCTGAAGCGGTCCTGGTGCCGGACAGCACCCAATTATTTGAGCCAATATCCGCATTGTGCTTACCAAGCAGATCACGTAATGAAAATTCTTGATTGATGATCGCATCAAACAAAGGCTTAAACTGATCATACTTAATGGCAGCAATTGTGGGTTTATCATCATCGTAACCAGGAATAATTTCAGCCAATTTTTCTTCACCAAAATATGCGGCAATAGCCCCATAAACAATTTCAGGTTGCCAGGACCCCTGCATTTCATGGGCCATCATTCTTTCATAACCAGCAACAATAGTTGGGTCCCATAATGGAGGGCTTATACCCAATATTTTAAATTCTATAGGTGGATCATTCTTTATTTCTTTTATACGGAAATTGATACCATTGCAGAATGAATTATAGATAGATTTGTTATTAATGTCCATGGCAGCGACCATTTTTTTTGCAGTATCATGTATTCTCCATGTACGTAGATAAATATCCGTTGACAATAATTCATCACCAAACGCTGATGCAAGCTCTCCTCGAACAGCTAAGGCCACTGTTGACAATTGGAACATTCTCTCTCTGGCGGCAAGATAACCTGCAGCATAAAACAGATCTTCTTCATCCCGGGCAAATACATGAGGTACAGCCCATTCATCAAAAAAAACATCGACCGAAGACGTTAATCCTTCTAGCTGTATTTCACCCTCATATTTAGGCAGGGGGTGTTGCAGCCAAGACCAAAACAAAATAATTATTATTAAAATTCCAAATAAAGCAACCCAACTGCGTTTCATGTTAATAATTCGGTTAACCATGTAATTATTTTTGAAAATTCAATTATTATAAGACTAATGTTTTTTAAGACTAAACAAAACCCAATTTAAAGGATCAAGTTCTAATGTAGATGTTGCAGGTATTGATATCCCTGTTGGCTTATCAGAAACATTAATGGTAATATGTTCCATATCAAACAGTCCTCGATACTGCACTTCCACAGGTAAAATGAACCCAGCTTCAGACCACCAGAGATCAATAAACTGTTTTTTTCCATTATGATAAATTTTTGTTTTCATATTCAGCGTTGGAATATCTTTAGTGTATAGGTACTGATCAAAAAACCAACCTAACGCTAAGCCAGAATTTTCCTCAATAAGCTCTATAAATTCCTGAGTGGAAGTCTGGTTGTTGGGCCTACGTTTAGGCATGGTTATATATTCCTTCAAGGTATTATTCAATGTTTCTTCACCAATCAAGAATCGTAGCATATGCAACACATAGGCTCCTTTATAATAAACATCATTGTCTTGGGTAGCTTCCATGGTTGCCGGTTTTGATGGACAAATTGGATGTTTGTTTGAGATGTTCTTTCTACAGCGATCTCTTATAAAGGCATGGTAAGCACCCAAGCCATATTTTTTTTCAACATACAAAGCCTCAGCATAGGTGACGAACCCTTCATGAATCCAAAAGTCTGCCCAGTCTGAAACACTGAGGTAATTTCCCCACCATTCGTGTCCCATTTCATGGAACAGAAGAAAATCATAACCAAGTTGTGTATTTTTGTATTTATTACCATATGCAATCATGGTTTGGTGTTCCATGCCCCAATATGGCGTTTCTACTATACCAAATTTCTCTTTTATCCATGGGTAAGATCCAAATTGATCAGCATAAAAGTTTAGATATTCCTCCGCCTTATCAAGCAAATTCTCTGCACCATTTTTGGATTCAGGTAAAACATGAAATTCCATATATAAAGGCTTCCCTTGGATAAGGCCTCTTCGGGATACGGTCTCAAAGTTTCCTATCGCAAAATTAATATTATAAGTGCTTATTGGATATTGTGATTTCCAATGCCAGGTCTCCATCCGATTCCCAATATTTACGATCCCTTGTAATAGTCCGTTTCCAGCAACTTTAAGCGGTTCTGAAACCGTGACATAAATATCAACACTATCTGGTTTGTCGCTGGGGTGTTCTTTACATGGATACCAAATGTGGGCCCCATTCTGTTGGCAAGAAATAGCAATCCAGGGATACCCATCTTGGCTAGTCTCCCAGGTTATCCCACCATCCCAGGGTGGGTTTATGGCTTCCGGTGGCCTACCTTTATATGAAATTTTCAGACTATGACTTTTGTTTAAATCCAATCCTGGATTTTCAATAAATAATTTATTCCCTCGTTTAAAGAACACCATTGGTTTTTCATTTACCCAGGTGTTGGAAACACTATAACTAGACAGAAGATCTATTTCGAGCCTACGGGGAGGTCTTTTAAGAATAAAACTGATGGTTACCGTTCCACCGATAGTTTTTTTTTCTGAATCCATCTCAATTTGGAGTTCGTAGTGATGAACATCCATAGCCGCCTGGTTTTTTGTTAAGGGACCACCAGAACTAGTCTTCAAACCTAGAACTACGGATAAAAGTAGAACTGGATGGATGCATAGTCGTATCATTATTTCTGCACTTTATACTGATATTGATAAATCCCAATTCTTTCATCTACAGATATCATGTTTTCAAACCGTAAGGTTAATTCAGAAACGGGATCAGAAAATAAGCGAACACCGACACCAAAAATGTAAGGATGAGGTGTAATATATAAGTGTGTCAGAAAAGGTGCGAACCGTGAATAGGTTTTTCCGCCGCCAATGATAAAACAACGCTCTGCATCAATTTTTGACAGAACAGATCCTGGGTTTTTATATCTGTTTACAATGATCATCTCCCTGTTTTCTAATTGATCATAGAGAGTATCATAGGTGTTGGAGCCCATGATTACTGGAAAACCCGTAGTCTGTTTTTTAAATAATTGGAGGTCTTTTGACCAGGTTATCACTTCCCGGCTATGGCGGGCAATAAAACCATCTACTGTAACTGCTGCAATGAGGACAACATCTTTAGGCATTCCCTACTGGTAAATCCTCTTTTTTTTCCAGCTTTTTATATCATCAAAGCTGCTTATGCGATTTTGTTTATTATTATGCTGTTCAGCAAACATTAGGCTATTAACCATTTTGCGCGAATCCTCATTTATCGTATTATACAACAAGTTAGCCAGAGAATTCTGATCAGCAGATTTAAGAGCAGAAATTGTTTTTTTATCGCGGTCAAAATCAGCGCCATGCTCAAACACCAAATCTTTTAATTTGTTGGCCCGCTCAGCAATGCTTTTGGGTTCTTTTTCTAGTTGTTCAATTGCAGACTCTACTAACTGCTTGAACGTGGTGGTGTCCATTGTACGTATAAAATTTGGCAAGGTAGTAATGAATGCATCAGCTCTTGCGTTTAACTCATCTGCTGAATATTCCCCTGACTGAATTGCAAACGTCATATAATGAGTTTCATCTCGATCTATAGACCTCGACCATACAATATATCCTAGTTGCTGATTAGTGCGCATTTCTGTGTAAAACGGTTGCTGTACTGCCTGGCTGATTACAAGTGCAGATGCGCGCATTTGAGGTGAATCTTTTCCAAATTCATATTCTCTCCAAAAACAGGAATTATTCACTCGAAGGACATCCACATATTGAATATCTTCAGGTTCTCCTTGTTTTAAAAAATCAAGTTCAAAAGCTTGTTCTCGGTTCATTTCTCCAGTGTTTGTTTTTTCCTTGAAAACCCTTATCGTTTTCTTAGCGTCAACTTCTTCAAAATCTCCATAAACAAAACCTTCTATAAATATTTCCTTATATAATTTTTGTGCGAATTCCTGTATGCTTTTTTTTGTTGCAGATTGTGCAACAGGCAAGGATTCCGCCCAGCTGAATTTGACACTGTGGTAGATCTCTGCTGATTTATCTCGGGTTTGTTGCCAGGCGTCCGAAAGAGGGAAGTTCTGATAGTCTCGTACAATTTTATCTTTTATAGCTTCAAACTGTTCATTTGAAATATCAAACCCTATCATATGATCCAGCATCATTTCATAAAGCTTAATTGCAGATTCCGTATATCCGCTAACGGTCAGATACAAACCCTCATATCCTTCCACCAACGAATAATTAAGCCCAGCTTGTTTTGCGGGATATCCCAGTTCATTCATGGATTCTCGGACGCAGGCAGCGTAAATTTTCAAAAGAACCCGGTGTCGGAGACTCATTCTGTCTTTTGAAAACATTATTTTATAGCTTATTATTCCTTTTGGTCTTAAAAATTCGTGATCTTGGCCAAAATACAACTTTGACCCTCTTGTATCTATTATCAATTCTGGTTCTATCTCATCCTTTATTTTCCGGTTTGGAACTCTTGCTTTTTTCGGAATGAATGGATTGGGGGCTGCGATCTTAAAACTTGAATGTGGAAGTACTGATTGAAGTTCTTTATAAAAAGAAGCATCCTCAGTATAAGCATAAGGTGCTTGATAAAATTTTTCGACTTGGTCTGTCTCCACACCCTTAGATACCAGCATAACTAACATATTATCGGGAGTAAGATGTTGAAGAAGCTCTGAGAATTTTTCAGGGTGAGGATCCCCATAAATATAATTAACACGTCCTGCATCAGTGAAATCATACATGTTTAATTCATTTGCTAGCTGAGTTGCCCGCCACATACCTTCGCCCTTGTTAGAATATATTTCTTCAAGTTCAGCCATTGTTTTAAGCTCGTTAAATACATGTTTTTGATGCCCAGATTTCTGCATCAATTGTATAAAACCCATTGTAGCATTGATAACATTTTGATATTCCTCCAGTCCCTGCAGGGTTAATCCGATCCTAATGGATGCGACACCATATTCATTTGTCTGTGAACCCGCACCTGCAGATAATGTTGTGGCCCAGCCTTTTAATTTAAGAAAAGAAAGAAGACTTCCCTGACCCTCATGTCCCAGAATAAAACCCAGCTGGCTGCCTGGTTTTTGCTTATATAATTTCCGTGTACCAGGAATAGAAAATTCAATTATTAAGTCTCTAATGTCTTTCACAGGGTCAATTTTTACTAGCCTGAATGTGTTCTTTCTTTCCATAACATTAGGATCGTGGATGTTATTTTTCGATTTTCTATTTTTAATTTCAGAAAAATATTCTCGGACCCACATCTCCATTTCATCTAAGCTGTGGGTACTCAAAACCGCTAGACCCATACGGTTGGCGCTGTAATGGGTATTATAAAAATTGGTCAGTTCCCCTCGATCTATATCGCCCAGTGTTTCCAAGTTTCCTGTATTAAACATTCGCTCTGGGTGTCCTTCTTTTGCAAATAAACCGGAAATTCTATACTGCCGCCAACCATCATTCATGATGTTTTTTTGATGTTCGGAATTCACGGCGTTTACTTCCCGCTCTGTATATTGCTCTGTGAAAAGCGGGCCAATAAAAAACTGGGAAAATCGATCTAACGCCCCCTCAAAAGCTCCGGGTAATACTTGTAATTGGTAATTTGTGTGGTCGCTTGCAGTATAGGCATTTGAAAAACCTCCATTTGTCCTCAAGTATGTGCTGTATTCATCAACATCAGGATATTTTTCTGTTCCTAGAAAAAGCATGTGTTCCAAAAAATGTGCTAGACCTTGTCTGTTTTCCGGATTTTCTAATGAACCAACCATAACGCTCATTGAAGCGGCAGAAACATTAAAATTAGGATCTGAAAGCAGATACACTTTCAATTGATTATCTAAAACAATTTTTCTGCTCTGGGATTTGTCCAGCGGGTGTTTCATTATCTTATGGTCCTTCCTGTTTTCGCAATTCATCGTGACAGCACAAACTAGTGCCATAAATACAAATTTCATGGTTCACTCCTATATAATAAAGGGTTTATGTATCCAGCGCTTCAGTAATACGGTAAAGTAAATATTCTCGGTGGGCTTTCGTTGGTTCATCCACATTATATTTTTTGGAGGAATATTTTACAATTTTATTCAAATTCGCATGAGCTATGGAAACTGCAAGATGATCATATTTTACCTTGCCCTTGTTCAATACTATTTTAATAAGTCGTTCTGTATATTCAATCTGAAGGTTGCGGCGCATACTAATCACATTGGTACCAGCATCCGATGCAAAACAGGAGTTGGTCAAATCACGTATCACATCAGAAAGGCTATATACATTACCATACAAAGCGGTGTCTGATATGCGTTTCAGCACATCCACGTGAAGTAAGTGATCTAATACATTTTTTTGAATATCCAAAACCTGATCATGAATTCTATGGTCTTTGGTGCCACTCCAACCTCTACGTTCCCATTGTAAATGATTATATATATTATTTGGTATAATGAATGACTGGGGCGATAAAACATATTTATTCAAAAGAGTCATGGCCCATTTTTGGGTGTCCCTGTTAATTGCAAGAAACGGTAACTCCCGGTCATCCTGCCCAACCATAGAACGATCCATATAAAGACCGCCAATATAGCGAGATACTACATTTGCGCAATTGCTATATTCCCGGTTAAGAATATAAAATGCGTCTGTGAACTCATGATATGATTCTCCGTGTTTTTCGTATCTGGTACGAAGAGGTTTATATAAAGAACGGATTAAATCCAGCCGTTCTTCCGCATATCCTAAAGGATCTGAGCTCATATCAAAAATCATGATCCTTGGGTCTACCCCATCCCCTGGAGACCTCATATCATCTGCGTCATTTCCATATCCAAGTTCCATTTTTGTAGATTGCCCTAAAAGCTGACTCATCCTAGCTGACTCATCCAGTGGGTTTTTTAATGGAACAGAATATCCATATTCAATAGCCCATATATCATATGGCCCAGCAACTGTGGAATAGTATTGACCGGTCCAATTATTATGCTTACCTATATTTACTGCATCATAATCCATCACCGAAGCCATGAGGCCTACTGGCTCTGTAATGTTGCGATCATGTATTGTCTTTAAACTATGAAAATAACTGGCATAAAAATTATGGCTTAAACCGAGAGTATGCCCAATTTCGTGCATCACTAAACTGACCATAGCCTCATAGAGAAGGCGGTGCTGCTCAAATGGAGAAAACGTTCCTATAGACTTAAGGGTCATTTCCGCAAATTTGTTCCCATGCTGTTTGTTTTGTCCATACAAACAATAATATTCATTTTTATTTTGATTATTATCCATTAATGGTTGCCAAAGACGCTCATATTTAACTCTGTTTGTAAAGTGAACATATTCCAGCATAATATCGGCGCCTAAAATCTGGCCAGTCCTGGGATTAACAAAACTGGGTCCATATCCACCGAAGGGCGGATCTGGGGACGATGTCCAGCGCAATACATTATAACGTATATCACCGGCATCCCAATCTGCAGTGTCTGGTTGTACTTTAACTTGGATGGCGTTATTAAATCCTGCTTTCTCAAAAGCCTTATTCCAGGCCAATACACCATCTTTTATAGCATCCCTAAATTCATGTGGTGTTGTATTCTCAATCCACCATACAATAGGCTCTATTGGTTCAGAAACAAATTGTTCTGGGTGTTTTTGTTCTAGATGCCAGCGAGAAATTAAATCGCGATATGGAGTAACATCTTCAGGGTCTGTCATGTCATTAACTTGGGTTGTAAAGTAACCTACACGAGGATCTTCAAAGCGAGGTTGGTAGTTGTTAGAAGGAACAGCAATAAAACTATGCTGCAGGGTAACATTTACCGATCGCGCATCTGTCAACCCTCTATCAGAGCCCCAGTTAGTAGGTGTAGGATTACTATATACATACTGAACGGAAATATCAGTGTTCTCAGGATAGTTGTTGAGGTGGATATATTTAGAACGGTTCTTGATCAAACGTCCCAACTTAAATGGGTTCTTGTTTTCACCTCCAGGGATGATGCCACGTGTAATCTGGTGCAGGGCTTCTGTAAGAAATACATTATCCACATCAAACATGACGACGCTGTCTGACTGGGCTATAATAAATTCTGAAGCTAAGATAGCCGTGGCTATATTTGCGTCTGCGGCCCTGCTTAAAGGATTGTCAGGGTCGAAATAAAAAGAATGATTTTGAACCTCAAATTCTACTCGGTTAAAATAGCGGTTAAAGGTTATAATTTTAGACCCGCGATAGCTTCCACGAATAACTCCAGCATTGCGCTGACCATCCCTAGCGTGAACAAAATATATAAATTCTTTTCCAAGCTGATCATTATTAAGCACCATGGATAGTTTTCCCGTGGCTGTATCTTGGTATAGTGTAATTAGCCCTGGTATTATTTTTTTACCTTTAAGCCCATCTTCCATGTTTTTTATTTTAGGGATCGCAGGCGACTTAGCACCTGAGGCTGTAGCATCTGTAGCCGGGGATTGGTTTTCCTTAGGCTCTTGACAAAAAATAAATGCACCAATAAGTACAATTAAGGATATAATTTTTTTCATTTTACAACCTTTCCTTCCTTGGAAGGTACAAATCTGTTACGCTTCCTTCAACTATTTCCGCAGCAAGACCAACCGTTTCACTAAGAGTTGGGTGAGGGTGTACTGTAAGGCCAATATCTTCGGCATCTGCTCCCATTTCAATCGCCAGCGTTCCTTCAGAAATCATATCACCTGCGCCGGAACCAACCATTCCTAAACCTAATATTTTTTTTGTCTCCTGATCGAAAAGTATTTTTGTTTTTCCCTGTGTTGTCCCAACAGCCTGCGCCCTTCCGCTTGCAACCCAGGGGAAATCTCCTTTTTCATATTTAATCCCCTGTTTAATAGCATCCGTTTCAGTGAGACCTGTCCAAGCAATTTCAGGGTCAGTGTAAATAACATTGGGAATTGCCCTAGCATCAAAGGCTGCTGGAAGACCACAGATTACTTCAGCTGCTACTTTTCCTTCATGAGTAGCCTTGTGCGCTAACAAGGGATTACCAGTAATATCACCAATTGCAAAGATATTATGAACTGACGTTCGTTTATACACATCAGTAATTATAAATCCCTTTTCATCAATTTTCACAGATGTATTATCTAATCCTAAAAGATCGGAATTGGGTTTTCTCCCTATAGCAATTAGAACCTTTTTGTAAAATTCTTTTCGGATTCCAGAATCATTTTCAATTATGGCAAACAATCCTTTTGAATCGTCTCTATTTATTTCCTTTACCTTAGAAGAAACCATGATTTCATGAAACTCACTTTTCAATCTTTTCTGTAGAGGCTTAACTAAGTCCCTGTCTGCTCCAGAAATCAGATGTGGCAGAAATTCAACTATGCTTACTTTGGAACCCAATGATGAATATACCTGCCCAAGCTCCAATCCAATTATACCGCCACCTACAATAAGGAGTGAGCTTGGTATGGACTCCAATTCTAAAGCTGTTCTTGATGAAAGCACATCGGGGTCATTGTCGGGTGCACCAGGAAGGGAAGTAGATGATGACCCTGCTGCAATTATACAGTGATCAAACGAAATTATTTTTGTTTTTCCTCTAAGAGAAATTTTGATTTGATTATCAGATTCAAAACTCGCGTTGCCCTGAATTATTTCCACCTTTCGGGTTCTGGCAAGTTGACAGATCCCAGAATTCATTTTAGATATAATCTGGTTTTTATGATCTCTAATTCTTTCTAAATTAATTTTGGGCTTAGAAAAACTTACCCCAACAGATGTAAGTGAGCTTGCTTCATGAATAACTTTAGAAATATGTAATAACGCTTTGGATGGGATACATCCTCGATTTAAACAAACTCCACCAAGCTCCTCATCTCGGTCAATCATGACAACGTTTTTCCCTAGGTCAGCTGCCCTAAATGCAGAAGCATAACCTCCTGGTCCAGAGCCAATAACCACAACATCAGCATGTTTATTATTTTTCATATAATTTTATTTTTCAGCTGAAAAAATATCTATGTTAGCTAAAACAGAAGAAAACTTAGAAGTAAATACAGCACCAGCTGCTCCATCAATTACCATATGATCATAAGAAAGAGAAAAAGGAAGTATATACCTAGGAATAAATTCCCCCGAATTATTATCATAGACCAGTTCCCAATTGCTGCGGGATACTCCTAATATTGCCACTTCTGGAGGATTTATAATTGGCGTAAAAAAAGAGCCTCCTATGCTTCCAAGGTTAGATATAGTGAATGTACCTCCCTTCAGTTCATCAGGTTTTAATTTTTTGTTTATAGCTCTAGAGCCAATATCCATTAGTTCTTCTGAAAGCTCTAGAATAGACTTTTTGTCAACATTTCTAATAACCGGGACAGTTAAGCCCTGAGGTGTATCAACAGCAATTCCTAAGTGATAGTAATATTTTGTAACTAAATTTTTTTCACTTTGATCCAAAGAGCTATTAAAGATTGGCATCTCTTTTAGTACATGAGTAACTGCTTTCATGAAAAAAGGCAAGAAAGTGACTTTAATGTTCTTTTTTAATGCCTTTTCTTTTATATTTTTTCTGTATAAATCCAGTTCGGTAATATCAGCAGAGCCAAACTGAGTTACATGTGGTATAGATTGCCAAGCATCTTGAAGGCGCTTCCCAGTAATAAGGTTTATTTTAGTTAGTTTCTTTAGCTCTACATCACCCCACTGAGAAAAATCCACATCGGGCCTAGAATGGCTTAAAGAAAAACCGCTTTCTGCGATAGCAAGCTTCCTCTTAATATAATCATGTAAGTCATTTTTTGTTATCCGTCCTTTTGGACCACTTGCTCTAATAAGCTCCAAATTAATACCTAGCTCGCGGGACAGACGCCTTACTCCGGGACTCGCAAACAGGCTATCCGATCCTTTCGATAATGTTTCTATAGCTTCAGGCTTAGAAGCAATATTAGATGGAGTTTCTATAATAGATTTATTATTTTCATCGTTTTCTGGATATGGTTCTTTTTCGATTTGAGTTTGCGATAATTCTATTTTCACCAAAATTTGTCCGGTAACAACTTCTTCCCCTGTTTTTACCATAACCTCTTTAACCTCACCTGCTACTTCGGCTGGGATTTCCATGGAAGCTTTTTCTGATTCTAAAACCAGAATAATATCATCTGGACTAACAATGCCTCCTTTTTTAACAACAACTTCACTAATCTCGGCTGAATCAATTCCTTCACCAAGATTTGGCAGTATAATATCTTTAATCATGCTCTTATTAAACGTTTCTGGGATTAGGTTTTTCAGGGTCTAAATTATATTTTTCCATGGCGTTGTGCACAACCACCATATCCAAATCTTGTTCCAACGCTAAGGCCTTCAAAGCTGTTAAAACAATATAATATCGATCTACTTCAAAAAAATGACGCAGGTTTTCCCGGGTGTCACTTCGACCAAATCCATCTGTGCCTAGTGCATAATAGGGACCTGGAACATAGGGCGCAATCTGTTCCGCCAGCATCTTTACATAGTCTGACACAACCACTGTAGGGACTTTGTGCTCACTCAATGATTTTTCAATATGAGATTTGCGCTGCTTCCCATCTGGATGAACCAAGTTCCAACGTTCTACTTCTTCCGCATCTTTTCTTAGCTCACTAAAGGAAGTAACATTCCAGATACCTGGCTCAACCCCCCAGTCATTTTTTAAAATCTCCGAAGCCGCAATTACTTCACCCATCAAAGGCCCACTTCCCAATAAGCGAAGTCTCGGTTGTTTTGTACTATGAATTTTATATAAACCCTTAAGAATATCTTCTTCCGACCCTTCTGGTAATGCTGGGTGAACGTAGTTCTCATTTTCAACAGTTATATAATAAATAACATCTTTTTGTTCTTCAAACATTTCCTGAATACCTCGATGAATTACCAATCCAATTTCATAAGCATATGCGAGATCATATGCCTTTATGTTTGGCGTGACGGCCGCGGCCATATGGCTATGCCCATCCTGGTGCTGAAGCCCTTCTCCATTGAGTGTTGTCCGGCCAGCTGTACCTCCCAAAAGAAATCCACGAACTCGCATATCTGCTGCGGCCCAAATAAAATCCCATACACGCTGAAACCCAAACATGGAATAATATATATAGAATGGAATCATTGGGAACCCATTAGTGGTATAACTCATTCCAGCGGCTATAAAAGACGAAATCGCTCCCGCTTCATTAATGCCTTCTTCTAAAATTTGTCCATCCTTCGATTCCTTATAATACAAAAACTGATCCGAATCCACAGGATCATACAACTGACCTTTATGAGCATAAATACCCAACTGACGAAACAACGGATCCATACCAAAAGTCCTGGCTTCATCAGGAATAATTGGAACAACTTGTTTTCCTATTTTCTTATCACGACTTAAAATAGTTAGCAATCGAACGAATGCCATTGTAGTCGATATTGATCTATCAACGGTTCCATTCAACAACTCATCGAAAATAGAAATGTCCGGAATATCTATTTTAACACTGGGAACAATACGTGCTGGTAAATAGCCACCAAGGTTTTTACGTTTATTTTTCAGATATTTTATCTCATCACTGTTTTCATCAAGATCATAAAACGGAGCATGAATTGCATCATCATCAGAAAGCTTAATATCAAACCTGTCTCTAAAATAAAGAAGCTCCTTTTCATTTAGTTTCTTTTGCTGGTGGGTTATGTTTCTACCTTCACCGGCTTCCCCCATTCCGTAACCTTTTATGGTCCTTGCAAGAATAACTGTAGGGCTTCCTGTATGATTAACCGCACTTAAATATGCGTTATATACTTTGAGTGGGTCATGACCGCCCAGTTTAAGCTTTATTAAATCATCATCACTTATATGTGAGACCAGTTCAAGTAACTCTGGATATTTCCCAAAAAAATGCTCTCTCAAATATGCTCCCCCCTCGACGACATATTTAAGCAACTCTCCATCCACTATTTCTTCAAGTCGTTGCAAAAGTTTTCCAGATGTGTCCTTATTAAATAAATCATCCCAATCGCTCCCCCAAACTACCTTGATCACATTCCATCCGGCGCCTCGAAATGCGCCTTCTAGTTCTTGTATAACATTCCCATTTCCTCTCACGGGGCCATCTAGCCGCTGCAAATTACAATTGATAACAAATATTAAATTGTCAAGTTCTTCCCTTGATGCAAGGGTCAGCGCACCTTTTGATTCAGGCTCATCCATTTCTCCATCACCAAGAAATGCCCATACCTTCCTGCCTGTATCTTTAATAAGATTTCGATCTATAAGATAGTTTAGAAAACGAGCCTGGTATATGGCCATGACAGGTGCTAAGCCCATTGATACCGTGGCAAATTGCCAAAAGTTTGGCATAAGCCATGGGTGTGGATATGATGACAGCCCTCCATTTGGAGAGAGTTCTCTACGAAAATTCTTTAGATCATTTTTACTTAATCTTCCTTCCAAAAATGCCCTAGAGTAAACACCGGGAGATGAATGTCCCTGAAAAAAAACTAAATCCGCTCCATTCGGGTGATCTGGACCTCTAAAAAAATGGTTAAACCCAACCTCATAAAGCGTAGCTACAGAGGCATATGTGGATATATGTCCTCCAATTCCATGAGATTCATTATTTGCCCTTACCACCATTGCCATTGCATTCCAACGAATCAAAGATTTTATTTTTCGTTCTAGGTCACGTTCTCCTGGGAATTCTTTCTGGAGACTATGGTGAATAGTATTAATAAAAGGGGTATTTGTATTAAAGGGGAGACGCGCTCCTTTAGATTGGGCATAATCTATCAGTTCTTCAAGGAGAAACCGTGTGCGCTCAAAACCATGGTGTTCTAAAGTGTCTTCAATAGATTCTATCCACTCTTGGGTTTCCTCTGGATCGGTATCTCTATATATATCTTTCACTTTTATATTTTAACCTTGCTTCATAACAAAACGAAATTTACTTATTATTGAAATCACACTTCTATTTCTTTCCAATCACCCTTATTTATTTTCCAAACCATAATTGATGCAAATAATCCCATATGAACAGGAAAAAGAAGCCATGGTCCAGCAAACCCAACTTTTAACACTACTCCCAATATATAACTGCCCAAGACCACAACACCCCATGTCAACAAAGATTCTACCATTGCCGGAAATAAGGTGTTTCCGGCACCGGAAAGGGCAAACCAGAGTGTGAAACCAATGGCATCCAAGAACTGTACCACCCCCAGAATACGCAGACCAAAAACACCCATGGAAATAATCTGCGGGTCATCGGTAAACCAGTACAGAAAGAATTTTGGAAACAGGATAAAACAAGTCCCCATGGTACCCATGATATATTCAGACAAGCGGATAGATTCTTTGATACTGGCTTCAGATTTATGAATTTTTTTCTCTCCCATATATTTTCCAACCAGTGTAGCGCAAGCCTGCGCAATGCCCAGGGCGGGCATAAAAGATGCGTTCATTATTGTAAATAATAATTGTGTCGTTGCTAATTCAACCAGTCCTATAAGACCCATTATTTTATAAAAAACTGACCAGCCCGCAGCAATAATTATTTCTTGTAATCCCTGGGGAACAGCCAAGGATAATTGACGCTTCATCATACCAATATCTACTGAAAAAGAAAAAACAGTAAAGTCTGTTCTTGCAGACATCCAGAAAAGGTAAAAAAAATAGTGTAAAACCATCCAAACAGATGCCACCAAGGTAGCGATAGCTGCCCCCTTAACACCAAGGGCTGGAAAATATGTCCACTGCCAAAGAAATGTCAAAAATGAAAGAAAAGGCACTGTTTCATTAAAAAACATATATAACCCTTCTGAGCCGTAAATAAGGCCAGCATTTAAATAAACATTAATAATGTTACTGGTTACAGTTACTGTTAAATGAATTCTTGTCTTTTCGATTCCAGTAAAAAACCCATGAAACACAAAGCTACAAGCTGAAAATAACAAGCTTAAAAAAATGATCGATGAATATTCCACCGCCAGAGGAGTAGCGGTAGAATCATCAATAAAAAAAGGTACAAACTTGTGTGCCCACATCCAGCCTATAATAGACACGGGAAAGCTATATAGAATTGCCATAAGAATTCCATTATGAAAAGCCGTAGCACACTCATTGAATTTTTTTTGACCAAGACGCCTTGATGTAACAGTTTGTACAGCTGTGCGGATTCCCATTACAACACTTAGGGCTCCCCAGAAAAGCATACCACCCATACCGGTAGCGGCAATGGCAGCAGCGCCTAAGCGACCAACCATAGCCACATCAATTAAACTCATGAGTACTCGACTTAGGTTGGATAATATTACCGGTAAAGCCAAGGAAAAAACTTCTCTAGAAATTTCCTTGTCCTGTGGAAAAATATATTTAAAAATCATTCAGGAAGGATTAACTCGTCCAGATCCATTAATTCAATTCCATTTTTATTTAAATATGACCTCGTTTTACTGCAAACAGGTGCAGATGTAAATACAGAAACAGATACCCCAGGTTCAATATTCTGTATTGATTGGAATTGATCTATTATTCTATGGCCATCTTTCATAATGATCCTGCTTTTTCGATCCAGCACAATAATAATTTCATTATTTCTTTTAAACAGGACAATCCTAGTAGACAGGTTGTATTTTTTCGGATCAATTTTTATCATATTATAAATAAAATACAGCCCTAAAATTAGCTCTTTGAATAGTTTGAACCTGCTATGAAAATTAATTATTCCCAAGAGGTCCAGACCGCCTTGAATGACTGTAAGCCGGTTCTTGCATTGGAATCCACCATAATCGCCCAGGGTATGCCTTACCCAAAAAACTTGGAATTTGCCCATCAGGCAGAGTCCTTATGCCGGAATCAGGGTGTCGCACCTGCCACCGTAGCCATAATCAATGGGCAGATTTGTGTTGGTCTTGAAAAAAATCAAATTGAACTTATTTCCAAGGATCCTTTAGTAAAAAAATTTTCCCGGCGGGAGTTGGGTTTTGCCCTATCGATGAAGTTGCACGGCGCTGTCACTGTTTCCGCCACTATGCATATTGCCCATAACGCCGGCATCAGAGTTTTTGCCACTGGTGGTATCGGTGGTGTACACCGAGGCGTCGAAAACACGCTTGATATTTCTGAAGATCTTTCAGCCCTAGGGTCTATCCCCATGATTGTTGTTTCTGCAGGAGCAAAGGCTATTCTAGATATTGGCCGAACGTTGGAGTATATGGAGACAGCCGGTGTCACTGTGGTCGGATATAAAACCAACGAATTCCCATCATTCTATTCAAGGCGCTCAGGCTTTCAGGGTATCTACCAAGTAGACTCCGCAGAAACCATCGCCAACATCCACCAAGAGAATCTTGAATGCGGTTTGGACTCCGCACTATTGGTGGCTAATCCTATTCAGGAAAAAGATGAGATTCCGGCACAAGACATAGATGCAATTATCACATCAGCTTGTTCCAAAGCATTAGAGAATAACATTTCAGGTAAAAAGTTAACTCCTTATTTACTGGCTGAAATAGTGCGCAAAACAGATGGCCGAAGTCTGGATTCCAATAGAGCCTTAGCTTTAAACAATGTTACTCTGGGTGCAGAAATTTCCTTAAAGGCCTATTAAATACAATTCCATTTGGGCAAGTTTGGACACTTTAAAACAGCGAAATTATCCTATCGGCATTGATTTCTTTCTGATTTATCGGATTTTCACCATGCTATTTGTACAAAAATGGATGTAACACATCTATAAACCAATCTGGTTTATGTGTATGGGCTAATTCCGATTTAAAACTATTTTTTTATTAATCCTCTGCAGGCTGAAAGAGATTCATTAACAAAGGCAACCATATTTACATCATCTTTTATGTTTTTATCCATTGCTACATTTTGAAAATGGAGCTTATTAACCGCGTTATCCAAGATAGCCGCAGCGCGATTAAGGCTAGCCCGTCCTTGGGCAATCACATTCATGGTGTTTTCTTGATTAGCATATAGTTCATCCAATGTTTTTTGTGGGTCTATATCACCTAGTCGATCTAGCTTGCGCTTAGTATATTTCATATTTTCCTGAACATAAGACACATTAACCAATGGTTTTCCCTTGTCCATGATATTCAGTTTGGTCACATTCAAATATCTCCCCTCCCGGCCACTAGAATATAAGTATGGGCCTTCTTCTGCTTGTTTCATCATGGGACGGGTCATCATAGTGCTTCCGCTCGTGTAAATCAAATCCGCATCGGAAAATTCTTGTGGGAGAATACTATAACTTTCACGTTCGCTGTTGACTAGTAGCACTACAATATCAACCCGATCCCTAATCCGGTTTATGAACCGGCGTCCTGATGCCAAATAACTCTCCACGACCACACCATTTATGGTTTTCGGAACCAGATTGGTTAAGCCAATGACACCAATAGTCAAGCCTGAGCGCCGAATCAAAAGATAAGGATCAAAAATAAGTTTATAATTATCAGAAAACCGCAGATTAGCAGAGATAAAGGGAATTGTAGATTTTTGTGCAGATTCCAAAAGAAACTCTAATCCTGCTGATAGTTCATATTGTCCTACATTAATCGCATCACAACCGATCTTTTCGTAACCTTTCAATATTGCATTGGCTCGAAATTGTTCCGAAACACGATTGGAATCATCGAGTACTGATGTAGAAAAAAAGAGATCTCCTGCATCCAAAATGACAGGATCTAAACCTTCCTGGCGCATAGTGTTAACGGAAACCAGTTTCCTGGACAGACCGCCCAGGGGTTTTTTCTTTCACCCACAGGGATCCAGCTGCCCATGAACACTGCCAGTAACAACCAGGGTAGCCTGTCCCTGACCCATCAGGCAATTACTTATAACTATAAATATAAAGCAAACAAAAATGATAAAGAATCGCGGGACCATTTACATATATTATATTGTCGTTTATTAAGTCATTTATTTTTCTGCAAGGAGCTTGTCAATAACCGCGGAAACCTCTCCTTCAAAATCCTCACCCTCGGAAAACCCTTTTTTTGCCAAACGAATGGTTCGGTATTTATCAATTACATAGAGCCGCGGTAATGTCTTGGCCCCATAACGCTCTTTCGCCACGCCACGGGAATCATAAAGGATAGGCATTGTCAGTCCTTTCTTTGCGAGGAAAGGACCTGCCTTGGGCATATTCTCTAGGCCTTTTACGGTACGGGTAGCCTCAGTAATATCGATGAGGAAAAATTTAATTTTCTGTTCTTCATATTTATCATAGAGATTTTGCAAGTGAGGCAGTTCTTTCATACAAGGCTTGCACCAGGTGGCAAAAAAACTCATAACCACAACATGCCTATCTGGCTGGCTCATGGGTTTACGTAAACGTTTACCCTTTTCCTCGGTCCAGTTTTTTAAGAATTCAAACTTTCCCGGGCCTGCCATAATGGCCCAAGAAGGAGCAATGTCTCCTGCCTTAAGGCCGGGGTCTTTTGTGGTGTCATTAGGAACCACTGCTACTTCACCACCACTATGGTCTTGGGTAATACTTACTTCCGACGCTGTTTTTTCTTTTTCTTGAGCCTTAGTAATAGCAACAACAAGTACTAGACTCGACAAGATTGATAATGCTTTTCCCATCTTGATATATGATCTCCCTATTTTATTTTTAAAACGGTTTCTGTATACAAATTTAATTTAGCACAAACATGATTCGGCAATCCTGTAAAAGGCCTGCAGAGCGACTCGCAGATACAAGTTTTCCCGCATCTACATTGCTGATAACTACATCTGTTTTGGCTGTTCCGGATGCTGATGCCCCTCTCAACACCAATGGATTACCCTGAACTCGGGCATCTACTTTAGCCTGTTCCAGTGTTTTAGCATAACCCACCACACCATTAGCAGCAGCATAATCCCGGTCATATTGGCCTGGGCCATAAAGAATCGTGCCGCTCTGGTTTAATATACGGGGCGACATGGCGGGGCGCAAACCTAGGCCGCTACCATCAATGATAATACCTGTTACTCCACTGGAAGTTGGCGAACCGACAGAACCATCTTGGGCAGATACTCCAGTCGATATCGTGCCTTCTGATTTTACAGATTCATAGGTTATTACTGGTGCTTTTTCTGCCATAGGGAGTAACGCTCTAGAAATATTGCTCATATTAACTTCATAAACCACTTCCACCGATGTGTCGCTTAAATATTTTGGCTCACCCACTTTCCTAGCGCCACGGATGGCGCCTTGAACCTGGGTCTTTATCACATCATCAAACATGGCTCCGGAAACGGTAGTCTCAGATGTCACATTAACCCCATTAACGATCTCGATAAGCTGTCTCAATGCGTCCTGCTTAGCAATACGCATAGCTGAACGTCTTGCTTGACCGGCGTTGATCACGTTCGTCGGGATAAATCCGATCCCAATGGCTTGGATGGTCCGATTTGCGTAATTGATACTACCCTTATCAAAGGATTCACCAACAAAATCGTCCTGGGCCATTAATGAAGCCAATATAATAATTGTTAGTATAATCTGTTTCATGTTTTTCTCCTCTACTGCCCCACTTCCGCAGTAATTCTATTTCCGGTAATGCCGGTAATTTTAATTGTGAATCCATCAGGCTGGGTTTTACTAAGACCCATGGCCAGATCCATTGCCTTGCCTTCAAATTCCACCTCATATTCTGCGGTACCACCATCTAGACTTTTGGAATAGGCATTGCGAATACCGCTTACAGTCTGGGCCTTTAAAAACGTCTCGAATGCTGTATAAGACATAAAATCAGCATTATTAAGCACAATGTAACATTTGATAAAGTTAGACTGTGCCGTACTCCATTTTTCAATTAGCTGGCGGATGATTTCCGTTCCAAGCTTTCCAGCTGCTTCATTCATGGCATTTATCCCTGCAGTGGATGGTGAGATATGCGGTTTTTTACCGTGGGAGTTAGGTACCACTGCCAGAATATCACCTGTGTCAACACGTACTATTTTGCCATTGATGTCGGCTTGGCCCGAAGTCATGTTATAAAACTTACCTCCAGAAGAAACTTTGGCAGTGCCAATCACAATGATATCGGCACCAAGCTGATTGGCAACCTTAGCTGCTGCAGCCACGTTTCCCGCTAGTGCATCCTCATAATCTGGCTTTCCTTTTAAAGCCTGGACCAGTTGCCTATCAACCACATCAAAGCCCTTTTCATAGAAAGCGCTAAGTAGCTTAGTCTCCGCAAAGTCAGTAGGAACATTGTCAATCAAATTTTCCTCACGTATAAGAAAAATAATTCTTGGTCTATTCATAGAATTCAATAGTGTCTGAAGGGCGGCCTCATCCTGCATGACTTCATCCAAAATTGCTGTAATTTCAGCAGAAATGGTAACTTCCCAGTTACCATCAGGTCCTTTGTTTTCACTAACTACTTTAAACGTTTTCACAAACCCCTGAGCTTTTGAATAAATATTGTCTGTAAGGGTGGTTGCCGTTACCACCGTTTCCGATGAAATATATGCTCCAAGGCCCACTTCCACAGCATCCCGTTTGGCCTGCTCTATAGCTGCATCCTTAGTAAGTCCGTAACCAATACCCTCTACTGCTTCTGCCCAAAGGGTACATAAAAATAAAAGACCAATCGGTAATTTTTTCATTTGAAATATTCCCTTTAAAATGTCATTCGAAGGGCATTCTGAAAAGAACGAATACTCAGCAGCGCATCAGCACCAGACACGGGTTTTGTTGGATCAAAGCGGCCGGTGATCATATCCGCTTGTATGAAGCCCCGTTCGGCGCATAGCGCCATAGCATTATATCCAGGATGGCTGCTGGGTACGTCCTGAAAGCGAGATGGGGTTTCTCCAAAGTAACGCATTTCCAGCCCTGCATCACCAGTAACAATAGTTAAAAGACGCTGGATAGCCATGCAGTATTCTGCTCTATTCACGGGCTCATCTGGATAAAACGGCTGTCCCGGAACGCCTTCCATTATACCGTACTGGGAAAGTTCGTTTATCCAGGTCTCAGCCCAGTGTCCCTTTGAGTCAGATGGTCCTCCACTACCAGCAGCTGTGGAACGAATCTGGTTTGGTGTCTGAAAACCGGATGCGGGTGTAGTCCGCTTCTCCATAATCACACTAATCTTCAGTTCTTCTCCCATAAGAGCAGCCAGATCGGCGCGGGTAATCTGTTCATACAGTGCCACTTTCTTACCCATGGCTGTACCGGGCATGGCCCGTACGATCTTCTGGCTTGTCTGCCACATTTTATCTGCTGGTCTACTGTACTGACCTTTCATTTCCACTACCAAGCGAAATTGATTTTCCGCTTCACTAAACATATATCTATACAAATACATCTCACCTGTATAATATGTGGCACCCTCGTGGTTTTTCTCTCTTTTCATTGCTTTTTTAAGCAATTTTTCAGCACTCTTGTGCCATTTCTTATCCTGGCCTCTGAGATCTATCCAAACCCGGGCACAAAGAGTTAGTACATCTGCGTCCTTGGAGCCCAGGCCCTCAGCCTTGGCTGCGTATTTTTTTGCTTCCTTTTTATTGGTAAGGTTGGCATGAACAATACCTATCCCCGCATAGGCCGGAGCAAATTTTTTATCTAACTCCACTGCACGCTTAAAAGATATCATGGCATCTTCGTATTGCCTCATATCCACATGGCGCATGCCAGCCTTGTGGTGATATTCCGGGTTGTCAAGTTCGCTTGCAGGTTTTACCGCACAGGCAGACAGATATAGAACCGTATAAAAGACCACCAAATAAAGGGCAGGACGTTGAACGGATTTAATCATTTTTTTCATGGCTTTATCCTCTTTTTTATTTTAAGAGTAGCATTTTAATGGTTTTTGTAAAATTCTTGGAGCGTAGCTGTAAAAAATACACACCAGCTCCCACAGCTTGGCTGTGCTTATTAACCCCTCGCCATTTCATATTATGATACCCAGCCTGAATATTGGCATTCATAAGCGTGATCACCTCCCGGCCTAGTATATCAAAAATAATCAATTCTACCGGACCATCTTTTGGAATGTCATAATTTATCCTGGTCAAAGGGTTAAAAGGATTGGGATAATTAGGGTGTAATGCATATTTGTCGGGCACGGCAATTATATCCATTGTTTTCCTTCCACTGGAGACCACGCTGCTATTATTATCCAAAGCAATATAATCAATATCAAATAAAGCATTATCTCTATCAAAGGATTCTATTTTAAAACGGATAGTTTTTTCAAGGCTGTCTTTTATAAAAGCTGTTTCGGTTGTGAGCCCCTGACCTTCTTTCCGGTGGGAAAGACGAATAATTCCTTCATTTGTAATTTCTTTAGGCAAATAAACCTTCTTGCTTGTTTCAGGGTAGGACAGAATAACCTTGGCAGTATTTACATTTTCCATTGCCTGAAATACCAAGTATTGTCCGTCTTGGTAAATATTTGCTGGCGGTCCTACATGTTCATATCTGGCCGCAATAAAAGCAGCGGCCTGGTGGGTATAATGCCACATACGGGTAAAAGCCATTACATCCCTGAGGTCAAACACATTATCCACATCTGGAATAAAATAAGGTATCTCTCCTGTAACGGGTCCGGTTTCATACAGATAGTTTTTACTCTCCCAAGCATTTACAAATTCATTCAGATCTAATATATCCACGATGTTATCAGTATTAAAATCACCAACCATGTGAGTTGGATATGAGAAAAAGGTATCGGTGTCTGCTACATTGTCAACTAAATCTGTAAGGCCCAGCATGCCAAACGTGACTGAGTCCATGGACGCAAACGGAGCCACTAAGGTAATCTGCATTTGCGTGGAATCGGAACCCGGTGTATAACTGGATAAAACAGAGTATCCGCTTGTAATAGATGCAGCAACACTCACATCATAACTCTTTACAGGCTCAGAGAAATCTAGATCTATAGTGGTGTTGTGGGATGGGCTGATCCACGAATTAGGTTGAAGACTTAAAGAAACTATTACAGGTGGTCCCATAAATTCGTCTACCGTTATGCCGTCTGATGAGACTGAAGCTGAAAGGTTTCCCACTGCATCGTAAGCACGAGCAGATAGAAAATAGGTCTGAGCATGCTCTAGTGGTAAGGCTTCATCAACAATGATCGTATCCTGCAGAGCTAGACTCCAGTCTTTCACATCGGTGAAAAGTGCGGCCGTTCCCACAGCATATTCATAGTGGTCTACGCCGCTTAAGGAATCGGAAAACCCCGATATATATGCATTCATCGTTGTAATAGAATTGGTTAAATCCTGATCTTCCAAGATATCGATTTCTACAAGGTCAATCACAATTCCTGTTTCCGGTGGCGTAATATCAATTATGATACCATCCCCAGTTTGCTGAGCAATATTTCCCGCTAGGTCAGACACGCGCATTGCTCCAAAATACTGTGCTCCATTATCTAATGAAAGTTGTTCAAAAACTACATTTGGGTTTTCCGATGTAAATGATTCCCAAACTACCACATCGCTGTCCCCTGGGGATGTCCCCGCAGAAAATTGATAGGTGTTGATTCCGGAAAGGTTGTCCTGGGCGTCAGAGTACAAAGAAAGCGTGTTATCATTGGCTTGAAAATCAGGGTCATCCACTTCACCTTCTTTTAAGCTTGTGATTACTGGTGCTTCTATATCCAAAGTAATTCCGTTGCTGGATACAATTGAAGATTGGTTACCAGCGGAGTCAGCGGCTAAAACATTAAAGAAATACATAGTTCCGTGAACCAAAGACAGGTTTTCTTGGTTTATAGAAAATAATGTGCCGCTGGCTGTAGCCCAAGGTGCTGTGTTTTGATTGCCCGCTGATGTACCAATACTGTATTGATACTCTGCAATGCCACTGGCCGCATCAGTAAACCCTGACCAATTTGCAGCGAGAGAGCCATCATTGTTGGTCCACGTTAAATCAGAATCAAACCCATCGGAAACCGTGCCGGAAACTGGAGAAACCACATCAACCCTGAAACCATCAGAAGAAACAACATTACTTTCGTTACCCATTGCATCCACGGCCTTAGCCTCTACAAAATATTGTGGCCCTTCGGGAAGCGTCCCTGATAACAACACATATGTAAAACTTGAATCAGATCCATTGTTATCAGTCATTGACCAATCCACAACATTTGGTGTAATTCTGTAGTAGTATGAATTCACACCGCTTAAGGTATCCGCAAACCCCGTTATATATGCGTCAATTTGATTGTTTGTAGCAGTCCAATCTACATCGCTTATTTCGTAGTCTGCCACATAACCAACGGTTGGTCCATCTTGATCAATAGTGATACCGTCTCCACTCATTAGGTCAGATATATTATCCGCTTGGTCATGGCCTCTAATATTGGCGTAACAGGTGTTTCCAGATGTTAGCGCTAAATTAGTAAACACATATTCCATGTTATTGCCCACATTAACCCAGCCCGCAATGTCTGTTTGCTCTGGTGCACTACCAAGAGAAACTGAGTAATGGGCAATTTCCCTAGTGTCGCCACCGCCCCAAGCCACAACTATTGAACTGTTATCAAATTGGAAATCAAGATCACTGCTGTTAGATCCTTCGTAAACAAAAGTAATTACCGGAGGGATTGTATCGATAATAACTCCATCCGATAACACTTCTACCGAAGCGTTATCGGCCATGTCCGTTGCTCGCACATTAACAGCATATTCCATTCCTGTCGTAAGGTGTAATGCCGAATCCACAACAAAAGTATCTAGACCTACATCGGTCCAAGGTATCAATACATTCTCTGACCCGTCAATTATTTTATATTCATACTTCTTTATACCGCTTACGATATCGTCAAAACCGCTCCAGACCGCATTCACAGCAACATCCTCATTAGTCCAGTCAATATCACTTCCTGCTTCAGTTCCATCGTATACCTGGCCAGCTGTTGGTCCGGAAATATCATAAGTGAATATATCTATTACAGGTTCCACCCCCTCGTTTCCAGCCAAATCAATTGCTCTACCATACACCCGGTAGCCAACACTATCGCTCAAGTTTTCTGAAGAGAAAGAATAGTGCCAGTTTTCCTGCCCCTGAACACTCTGCCAAGTCTCAAAAGGACTCCAACCGCTACCATCAAACCATTGGCTGCCATCCAGGTATTCTATGGAAATTACGATAGAGTCAACGCCTGAAACGCTATCTACTGCTGTGCCGGAAATGCTAGTATCTGCATTCCAACTTAGGTGATTATAAAATTCTCTGTTGATTTCTACAGTTGTAATTGGTGGAGAAGAATCAAACACCAAAGTATCTATCGCTGGTATATAATCTATATTTCCAGCTCGATCTGTGGCCCTAGCATACACCTTATAAAGATGGCCATCATCTAGACCAACCATCCTGTTGTTATAAGCCCAAGAAGTGTCACCGCCTGCCTGAACCCAACTTGAATCGCTTGACCAATTCGATCCAGAAAAGAAATAATTGTCTGAAGTACGATTAATCATTATTTCCACAAACTGAACACCTGACAACTCATCAGAAGCGCCGCCAGATAAAGGATCTGGGCTATCACCCCAACGGTTCGGTCCGTAATAATAATAATTTAGATCTAAAACTGTGGTTGGTGCAATACGATCGATTGTGACTCCATCAGAAGAAACAAGCAGGCCTGCATTATCCACAGAATCAGTAGCAATTACATTAAAAAAGTATGTGGCTTCTTCATTAAGAACAAGTCCTTCGATAACAACCATGTTGGTATCACCAACGCTTGTCCAAGCGTATACGTCTTCTTGTCCTGCGGCAGTGCCGATGGACACACTGTAGTCTTTTGTGCCACTTAACGAATCTATAAAACCAGTCCAAAACGCGCTCATGGAATTTTCCTGGTTTGACCAATCCAAATCCACGGTTGAGCCATCATAAACCAAGCCTTGGGTAGGAGGTGCTGTATCTACGATAACCCCGCTACTGGAAATAATGGTCGAGACATTCCCCGCCACATCAAATGCCCGTACGGATAAATAGTATGCACCACCATTGAAAAGAGCTAGGCTATCCATAGTCACAAATGTATCCGATAGTGTTGATGTCCAATCCACAATCTCTGTGCCCTGAGGTGTGCTTCCTAGGGCGGTTTCATAATAATCAATCCCAGAAACATCATCAGAAAAACCGATCCAGTACGCACTTGATGTTGAATCAGACCCCATATAGGTCAAATCTCCACTCAGACCATCAAAAACCACACCAGTCTCCGGAGCTGTATAGTCTATTAAAAACCCGTCTCCAAGGAAAGCGTCAGACAGATTGCCTGCCACGTCCACACTCCTGACCAGAAGGTGATAAGAATTGCCTTCTACAAAAGGGAACGATCCAATAATCACTTGTGTATCCAGCCCCGCATAGGCCCAATCCAGAACAATAGAATCCTCCAAGCCCAGAGCATATTCAAAGTACTGAAGTCCAGATGCATCATCGCTGGCGGACCAAGTGAAATTAATATTTGTGCTATCACTCAAGTAGTCCCTATCAGCATCTGCCTGAACTTCCTTGATGTTGCCTACTGTGGGTGGCGTAAAATCAAATACAAAACCATCACTGGTAGTCGTGTCCGACATCTGATAATCCGTATCCACCGCACGGACGCTTACAAAATAATTAACACCGCTGGTCACATCTGTGAGCTCCAATGTAAAATTTGTATCTTGTCCAACCGGGGTCCAGCTGACAATATTATTCAGTGTATCAATCTGATTTCCCACTGCGATCTCATAGTTTACAGTATCATTATCAATAAAAGACATCCAGTGGGTTATAATGGTAGAATCTGAAAACCAGTCTAGATCCACCGAGCCACCATCATAAACCGTTCTGGACTCGGGTCTGCGACTTCCTAGTGGACTTTCAATTGCACCAAGGTCTGGTGGCCCCGGTAAAGAATCTCTGTCCAAGCCATATAAATCGCTCGTGAACTCCAAACCATCAGAGCCCCTGCCGATGAATGGTGAAAAATCGTTTAAACTGTATTCTGATGTACCTCTGCTGACAAACTGATCTTGTTCATCATCCAGGTTGTGAGATTCCCAGATCAAATTTTCCAAACCAGCAACAATATTTGTCTTACCTCCTGAAACATTTGAATAATCAATTTGTGCAAAACTGAACTCATCGAGGGCAATTTCTACAGCGCCATTTTCACTTATAATACAATTGAAGATCCCAATTTCGCTCTCATCAGCGCTATAAACACTGCCCGCTGTGCCGCTGGCTACATTCCCGGAGAAAGTGCTATTCCACAACGAAAAATATGCCCCTGATAGGGCAACTCCAGCACCATTTACGGCGTTGTTATTAATAATAAGCGAATTGCTTAGAGTTCCACTTACGTCTCCATATAAAAACACACCACCTCCATTGGCTGTCGCAGTGTTTCCTGAGAGAATCAGCTGATTTAGGTTCAAAGTGACCTCAGACCCCGCTTCTTCCACATAAACCCCAGCGCCATTTTCACCAGCGCCATTGGTTATCGTCATGTTTTCAACAGCAACTTCTATATCATCATCAAAATGTCCTATAACAGTTACGACACTCCCCGCTTGACCTCCATCAATAATAATAC
>CEUZ01291658.1_pt1 | contig 30868 bp, 33 predicted proteins | sample 361511 | NCBI WGS metagenome assembly CEUZ01 (sample SAMEA2622822, study PRJEB7988) | marine metagenome | biome: marine biome (ENVO:00000447); feature: surface water layer (ENVO:00002042); material: "saline water (ENVO:00002010), including plankton (ENVO:xxxxxxxx)" | depth 5 m | reverse complement strand
AAAGCTAGCGAAGAGAACGAGAGAAATTATTTTAAAATAAAAGATAACAAAACGGCCGAGTGTATTGTGGTCGTTCAAATAGCAGGCTTAATTGCAAGACGTATCGTTACTCATGTTGAAAAAAAACAGACAGTTAATCAGGGACAGAGGATTGGCATGATTAGATTTGGAAGCAGAGTTGATGTATACTACAAGGAAAGAAAAACCATGGTTAAAGTTGGACAAAACGTTATAGCTGGGGAAAGTTTGATAGCGAGTTCCTAAATGGAAAAAAAAGATAAATTTAAAGTAGTTTCTGTGAAAAGATCAAGATACATTTTACCGAGTATATTGACTTTGATCGGTGTTTGTCTGGGCATTAGTTCGATCAAGTTTGCAATGGATGGCAACTTTTCTTATGCAGTTTTATTTTTAATAGTTGCTGCAATTCTAGATGCCCTTGATGGTAGAGTAGCAAGACTGATCAAAGGAACTTCTGATTTTGGTAAAGAACTAGATTCATTAACGGATTTTGTAAGTTTTGGAATAGCACCGGCATTTATAGTTTATTTTTGGGAATTAAAAAATTTTGGAAAAATAGGATGGTTGATAGTTTTATTTTTTTCTGTGTGTTGTGTTTTAAGACTTGCTAGATTTAATTTGACTAAATTTGAACAAGAAGATGAGTGGAAAAATAATTTTTTTCAAGGGATACCTTCACCAGCGGGCGGATGTCTTATTCTTTTTCCTATAATGCTTGAACTATCAAACTTTTCTAATTTTTTTAATTTAAAAATTATAACTCCTTACTTAATGTTCTTTGTGTCAATTTTATTAATAAGCAAAGTTCCAACTTTTTCTTTTAAAAAAATTTCTATTCGTAGAAATATGACAATTTTTCTTTTATTGGGAGTGGGTTTATTTTTTGTTTCGATTATTCAATATACTTTTGAAACTTTAACAATATGTTGTTTAATCTATCTAATGTTAATTCCTATAGGCATTTACAACTATAAAGCAAAACTAAAAAGCGCAAAGGAATTTTTAGTAGAAGACGATCAACAGGATATTTTGTAATTTTGATTAAATCAAATTGATGGACAGTAAAAATTATCAAGACCATTTTTTTCAAAAAGCAAAAACAAAAGGTTATAGATCAAGGTCAGCTTTTAAGTTGCTTGAATTGAATGAAAAATTTAAATTTTTGAAGAATGGTGTAAAATTATTAGACATTGGCTCTTTCCCAGGAGGCTGGTGTCAGGTGGTTAAAGAAAAAACTAAATATGGAAAAATTTTGGGTATAGACAAAAAACAAACAGAGAGAATCAAGGGCATAGAGTTTATTCTAGGAGACTTCTTAGAAGAGAAATCAAAAGTAAAAATACTCGAATACTTTAACTCGGGTATCGACGTAATTTTATCAGATATGTCAGCAGACACTACAGGCAACAAGAGCTTGGATAGTATTAGAACAAACCAATTGTGTTTGGATGTATTAAATTTTTCTAAGGATAGATTAAACAAGAACGGAGTTGTTATATCAAAATTTTTTATGGGGGAAGAATTTGAGGAAATCAAAACTATTGCAAAAAAATACTTTAAAAAAATTCATTTTTTTAAGCCCGATTCAAGCAGAAACGAATCCAGAGAAACCTATATACATTGTTCGGGATTGAGTACATAATGTAATCATGAGTAGAATTAAGATATATTTTTTCATTTTTTTATTCACCTTTTTTTATACGGGCAATCTATTTGCTAAAACTAATTATTTTTCTGAAGGTCAAAAGCTTTATAACGAAAAAAAACTTTCTAAGTCTAAATTTAAATTTGAGCAAGATATAGTGTTTAATCCTAAAAGTGAGAAATCTTATTTGTATCTTGCCAAAATATATAAGGAAGAGAAAAATGATGAGCTTCAGGAACAGAACCTAAATGCCGTTATCCTGATAAACCCGAAAAATGAAGAGGCTGTTTTACTATTGGCTTTTCTTAAAATAAAAAAATCTGATTACAAAGAATCAGAAAAACTTATTAAAAATTTTAAAAAGATTTGTAAAAATCTTTGCGAAAAAAATTTAGAATTAATTGAAAAGTTTAAAGCCTTAAAAAAAGAATAAAATATAACTATTTGATGCAGCTAAGCAAAAAGATTCTTAGAATAAAGAAATTTAAGTTTAAAAAAAAACTAGTATGTTTGACAGCATACTCTACGCCTATTTCTAAAATATTAGATAAGTATTGCGATATTATTTTGGTGGGAGATTCTGTTGCCACGGCATTTTATGGCATGAAAGACACTAGAAGTATTACTTTAGACGTTATGATTAATCATGGAGTTAGTGTAAAAAAATCAACAAAAAAAAGTACATTGGTATTTGATATGCCTATTAATACATATAGAAATCTTCAAGAAGCAAAAAAAAATGCCAAACGAGTTTTGGATGAAGTTGGTTGTGATGCTGTGAAAATTGAAAGTAATGGGAGAAACTTCTCTATAATAAATGGCTTGGTCAAATCCGGAATACCTGTGATGGGCCATATGGGATATACGCCTCAATATAAAAAAAATTTTAAACCACAAGGTCTAAAGCCAAAAGAATCAAGAAAATTAATTTATGAGGCAAAACAAATAGAAAATGCAGGAGCTTTTTCTATTGTTTTAGAATGTGTTGTAGGAGAAATGGCAAAAAAAATAACTGACCTAATTAAAATTCCAACTATTGGTATAGGATCTTCTAATTTTTGTAATGGTCAAATTTTGGTTACAGACGATCTAATAGGTCTTAGTGGATTTTACCCCAGGTTTGTTAAAAAGTATTTAGACCTAGAGAAAGTTTTAGGAAAAACTATTAAAAAATTCAGAGATGATGTAAGAAGTGGAAGATTTCCAAAAAAAAACAATACATATTGACAAATAATATGAGTTCAGAACTTTCGGAAAAAAAGAGCATTATAGATTTTGTAAAATCATATTCTAGGATTTTGAGTATTTTGGTGATTGCATTGATTGTAGCCGCATCTATTTTCTTTTGGTTAGACTATAGCAACAAAAATAAAAAAACAAAAATTTCAGAAACTTTTATTCAGGCAAAAATTTTATTAGCAAACAATAAAAATTCTGAAGCAAACAATCTTTTTAGAGACATTATAAATAAAAGGGACAATGTTTATTCTCCCTTATCCTTATTTTTGATTATAGACAAAAATTTAGAAGAAGACAAAGAAACCGTTATAAATTATTTCGATATAGTTTTGTCTACAGGAGGTATAGAAAAAGAAGACTCTAATTTATTAAAATTAAAAAAAGCTATTTATATTTCTGAAATTGGACAAGAACAAGAAATACTTAGTTTATTGAATCCCATAATAAACTCGAAATCTGTATGGAAATTGCAATCAACGAAATTTTTAGGCGATTATTATTTTTCTCTAAGACAGTTTAAGAAAGCAAAAGAATATTATTTAATTTTACTCGACGAAAATAGCCAAAGTTATGACATCAACGAAATAAAAAGAAAAATTGACCTTATCGAGAATGAATAAGATTTATAGTTTACTTACATCATTCTTAATTTTTTTCATTCTTATTAGCTGTTCTTTTGATAATAAAACCGGAGTTTGGAAAGATAAGTCTAAAGAGCTAGAAATGAAAAGTGTTGGAAAGAATGTTAAGAGGGTTTTTTCCAAAGTAGAAAAATTCAAAGAAGAGGTTTCAAACGATCTTATAATTAACATATCTCGACCAGTCATTAATTATGATTGGATAGATGAAAATTTTTCAGTAAATAATTTACTTCCTCATTTTGAGTACGAAGATAAAAAAAACTTAATTTTTAAAAGTAAAAAAATTTTAAAAAAAATAAATTCTGACTACTCTGATTTTGTACCTTTAATTTCAAAAAATAATATTTTTCTTTATGATAGTTCTGGATCTATCTATAATTATTCTTTAGAAAAAAAAATATTAGTTTGGAGATTTAATTTTTATAAAAAAAAGTTTAAAAAATTTCCAATAAAAATAAATTTAAAGATTGAATCAAATAATCTAATTGTGTCTGACAACCTAGGTTATTTTTATAGTATTGATGTGAATTCTGGAGAAATACAATGGGCTAAAAATTATGGAGTTCCTTTTAGATCTAATATTAAAGTTGCTGGCCAGTATATATTTGCAGTTAATCAAGACAATAAATTTTATGGAATTAGAAAAAACGATGGTGAAAAAAGTTTAGATCTTGAAACATTCCCTTCTTTTTTGCACGCCGAACAAAAAACAAACATAAGTGTTGATGATGTCAAAAGAAATGTTTATTTTATAACTTCTTCTGGAGAAGTGTATTCAATTAACTATGAAAAAAATATTGTTAATTGGATATACAAAGCTACTACAAGAAGCGTAGATAAAACAGTAGATTTGTTTTTTTCTTCACCAATAATTTTTTATGATGATAAAATTATAATTAGTACATCAGTATCGACTATTTCATTAAATTCCTCGAATGGTCGCCTTAATTGGGAATTGCCCTTTAGCACTTATATAAGGCCAGCAATTTCTAATGATTTTATTTTTTTAGCCTCCGATGACGGTTTTATTATCAATTTGAATACAAAGACCGGAAAAGTAGTTTGGTCAAAAAATTTATTTAATAAATCAAAGAAAATTAATAAAGAAAAAATTGGAAAAATTACCTCTATAATACTTATTTCAGAAAAAATTTTTGTAACAACTAAAAAAGGATATTTTCTATTTATAGATTATAACAATGGAGAAATCAGCAATTATGCAAAGGCAGATAGTTCGGGATTTTTTTCAAAGCCAATAGTTGTGAACAAAAAAATTTATATAGTTAATATGAAGGGACAAATTTTAATTTTTAACTAAAATTAACTATTTGATTTTCCGCTAAGCAATGATAGTTGAGTAATTTTTTTATCCTTAACACCATCTACTAGTTTTACAGGATACTCTCCTGTAAAATAATGGTCGGTAAATTGAGGATAGAGTTTATTTCTATCTTGGGCGCAAATTGCTTGGTACAAACCTTTAAGACTCAAAAATTTTAAGGAGTCAGCCTGAATATATTCACACATTTCATCTAAACTTTTATTTGCTGCCAAAAGTTCTTTTTTGGAGGGCATATCTATACCATAGAAGTCCGGAAACTTTATTGGAGGACATGCAATTCTTACATGAACTTCTTTTGCTCCCCCATCATAGAGCATCCTTACTATTTTAGAACATGTTGTTCCCCTCACCAAAGAATCGTCGATTAAAATTACAGATTTATTTTTTATTGAAGATTTGTTTGAACTCAATTTTAACTTTACCCCAAAGCTTCTTATATTTTGTGTAGGTTCGATAAAGGTTCTTCCAACATAATGATTTCTAATAAGCCCTAGCTCAAAATTTATTTTCTTGTATTGACTAAATCCGATAGCGGCAGGTACGCCTGAATCGGGGACAGGAACAACAATTTCTCCCTTTTCGTCAGATTCTTTAGCAAGTTCGTAGCCAAAATTTTTTCTATAGTCATAAGCACACTTTCCTTGGAGCAAGCTATCTGGTCTGGCAAAATAAATATATTCAAAAATACAAGGTCTAGATTTTCTTTTGTTAAATGGTTTGATGCTTTTTAAAATGTTATTTTCAATAACTACTATTTCGCCATTCTCTACCTCCCTAATAAATTTAGCTCCAATAATGTCAAAAGCACAAGTTTCAGATGCAAGAACATAGGAATTTTTAATTTTTCCTAAAACCAAAGGCCTAATTCCTAAAGGATCTCGAGCACCTATTAATTTTTTATTGTTCATCATGACTAGTGCATAACCGCCTTGGACTTGAAAAATTGTATCAATTATTTTATCTATCATCTTTACTCTTTTTGATTTTGCAATGAGCTGAACAATGGTTTCTGTATCAGAAGTTGTTCTAAAAATTGCACCTTCTTTAACCAACCTTTCTCTTAACCGAACAGCATTAGTAAAGTTACCATTGTGGGCAACGCTAATACCACCTCCATAAATATCTGCAAAGAAAGGCTGAATATTTCTTAACGAAGTCTCACCCGTTGTTGAATATCGATTATGTCCTATAGCAAAATTTCCAGGTAATTTTTTTAAAATTTCTTTATTTGTAAAGTTGTCTCCAACCAAACCATGTCTTTTTTCTGAATGAAAACTTTTTCCATCAAAAGATACAATACCACATCCTTCTTGCCCTCTGTGTTGTAAAGCATGAAGCCCCAAAGCTGTTAAGGCAGAAGCATCTTCAAAATTACTAATTCCAAAAATGCCACACTCTTCCCTAATTTTTTTTATTTTAAATTTTTTCAATTTTTTCCTTTGTATTTTCAAAATCCTTTTCACCTGGAAAATTATCGATTAAAATTTTACTTCCCCATTCAACTTTCGGAAAAAAATATGAATTATCTAATGACATATCCCATTTTTCATATGAATAAAACCAATTTACGATTGCAAAAATACAAACAGCAAAAATATAGCCTTTGAGAATTCCAAAGAAAAAACCAAAAATTTTATCCACCGTCCCAACACCAGCATAAGAAAGCTTGCCTAAGGATTTTCCTATAACAATTAATACAAAAAGCGATACAGCATACACAAATATTGATAGACCAATTGAAAATACACGTTCGTTCACATCTATATAATTTGAAACTTGTGATTCAACTAGAGGTATAAGTTTTATTGTAATTACTAGTGCCAAAATCCATTTTAATGAAGACACAAGACTTAAAACAAAACCTTTAGAGAGCGACTGAAGAGCAAAATAAAATATGAAGATGAAAAGTATTACATCGAAAATTACAATATTATCTATTATAAAGGATAAAAAATTATCCATTTTTAAACGGTTTAAAAGTTAAGATTAATTTTGGTAATAAAGTTAAAACCGAAATCATAGCTAAAAGCATTGCTATACCTGTAAAAACACCAAAATAAATTGTTGGTATAAAATTAGATAATACCAGTATTGAGAAACCAAAAACTATTGTTATTGAGGTGTTTAAAATTGCTACGCCTACAGTGTTATGGCATTTTTCAAGAGTGTTGTTATAGTCACCAGTTTTTTTAAACTCTTCTTTAAATCTATAGATGTAATGGATGCTATTATCAACTGCTATACCTATGGTGATTGCTGCAATGGTTATTGTCATCATATCTAAAGGTATTCTCAACAAACCAATAATACCTAGAATTAGAAAAGCGGCCATAAAATTAGGAACAACGCCAATCAAAGATAAAGTAATATTTCTAAAGAGAATTAGAAACATCAAGGTTATACCCACCATTACCACACCTAGAGTTAATATTTGTGATTTGAACAAGCTTTGTAAAAGATTGTTAAATAAAATAAGAATACCGGCCAACTTAAACTCTTCACGACTTAAGCCTAATTTGTTTTCTAAATCATTATTAATTTTTTTTATTAGTTTATTTCTTCTAAGATTCTCCTTTGAGTCCAATACTCTTATGCTAATCCTTGCTTCATTGTTTTCTATTGAAATATAAGGGTCAATTATTTCTTTTTTAATAGAATCTGGTATTTTTGTGTATAGCACCCCCATTTCTAATCCTTCTAACTTTTTTCCATCATTTAAATCTTCAGCAACTCTAACCATGGATGCAAAAGATATAACTTTTCCAACAGATTCTAAATTATCTAGGTAATCGTGTACCTGAATAATTCTGTCTATTTTGCTTCTTGTAAACCAATATTTTGAATCATCTTTATCTTCGTCTTCCCAGTCATCATCGTTTTCTTCTTCTTTTTTATTTGGAAATTTTACTATTACATCAAGGGGAGTTGTTCCACCAAGCTCCTTATCGATTAACTTCATTCCTTTGTAGATTTCAGTTTCTTTATCAAAGTAATTTATAAAGCTATTTTCTACCTCAAGTTTTGTTATGCCAACAATACTTATGATTATAACAAGTATCGAGGACGTAAAAATTGTTTTGGTATTTTTCTGAGCAACACCGCTTAAGAAAGAAGTGATTTTGGATTTTTTTTCTTCTCTATAATTTAAATTTTCTTTACTTAAAATGTTTAAAATCGAAGGCAGTAGAGTAAAGGTTATTGACATTGAGACCAAAAGACCCACGGTCATCATCCATCCAAAGTCTATGATTGGTTTAATTCCACTAAATATAAGAGACAAGAAAGCACAGATAGTTGTTAGAACAGTATAGAGTATTGGCCAAAACATTTTTTTAGAAGTCCAAAGCAATGCCTCCTTGTTCAAAATGTTTGGGTTTGCTTTTCTAAATTGTAAATATCGAACACTCATATGGATATTCATGGCCATGGTTAAAATCAACATTAATGCAATAAAATTTGAAGATATTACTGTTACTTTCCAACCAACCAAACCTAAAAAACCGATCATGATTAAAACTGAGAAAAAACAACTTAACAGCGGAACACATACCCAGACAAAACTTCTAAAAACAAACCAAAGCGTGCAAACGATAAATAGAAACACTCCAGCACCAAAAACCGCTATATCATTTTTTATAAAAGTCATCATATCGTCAGCTATCATTGGAATTCCGCCTAAGTGAATTATAGGATATATGTCTGATGAATCTTTCTTAACTTTACCTGGAGCAGGATGATCTTGAATAATTTTTCTTATCTCATTTATATTTTGATGATTTTTTTTATTATATAGTTTTTTGTAAGAGTCATATTCCTTTAAGAATTTTTTATAAGCGCCCTTTTCTTTAGATGTAAGTTGACCTTTATCCCTTCTCTCTAAATAATCATTTTTTGTTTGTATTAATTCAACTAACTTTTTATCAGATTTTATATAAACTATTATTCCGCTTGTTTTTCCATCGCTGCTAATAACAAAATCTTTGTATATAGGGCTATTTATGATTTCATCAAAACCTTTGTTTAAGTCAACATTAACGCTAGAAAGTGTTTTAAAATTTTTTATTCTTTCTGCTAAAGAATCATCGTTATTTTTAAGCAAAGGAACATCTAAGATTGTAATAACGCTATCCACCCAATTTAAATTTTCTAATGAATTTTTTAGTAGAGTGAGATTTTTAATAGTATTCTCTGATTTGAAATTATAGGATTCATTGGGAGCATGCGTGTATGTTAAAACTAAAAAATCTTTTGACCCATATTTTTTATTTACTTCTCTCAAATAATTTAAATCTGGATCATTCTCCAAGAGCAATGTATCCGACGAAGCATCTAACTGAAAATTCTTTGTAAAAGACCCGAAAATTAATAATAAAATGACAAGAATCAATAAAGTAAACTTAGGTTTTTCAATTATAATTTTTTTGTATAAATTAGAGAGGATCACAATTATGAGATATAGCTTAAAAGAAGGGAATTTAAAATTGCTTATTTTTACCTTGTTTTAGAGGCATTTTTAAATTTAGTATAAATGCCTTCGAATTCTACCTGGACGTTTCCAGTAGGTCCGTGTCTTTGTTTTCCAATTATGATATCGGCCTTTCCAAGCACCTCATTCATTCTGGATTGCCATTCTGCATGTTCTATACTTCCCATTTTAGGTTCTTTTCTTAGCTCATAATATTCTTCTCTGAAAACAAACATAACTACGTCTGCATCCTGTTCGATAGATCCTGATTCTCTAAGATCTGATAACTGAGGTTTTTTATCGTCCCTTGTTTCTACAGCACGTGAAAGTTGAGAAAGTGCTAAAACAGGAACGTTTAAACTTTTAGCAAGCGCTTTGAGACCTTGGGTAATTTCTGATATTTCTTGTACTCGTCCTTCATACCTTTTAGAACCCGTTGCCATTAATTGAATATAATCTACAACTATTAAGTCTAAACCAAATAATCTTTTTATTCGCCTCGCTCTGTTTGATAAAGTTGAAATTGTTATAGCAGGAGTTTCGTCGATATATAGAGGTAGTTGATGAATATTCCTTGAAGTTTCTATAAGTCTATTAAATTCTTCTTCAGTAACTTGCCCCCTTCTTATATCGTTTGATTTTATTTTAGATTGTTCGGACAGTATTCTTGTAGAAAGTTGTTCGGAAGACATTTCTAGAGAAAAAAATGCTACAGAAGATTTTTTATTCTGATCCAAAATTTTTTTTGCAGCGTAATAAGCAATATTTGTCGCCAACGCAGTTTTACCCATTGATGGTCGACCTGCGATTATTACCAGGTCAGATCTGTGAAGGCCGCCAAGTTTTTCATCTAAGTCATCAAGGCCAGTTGGAACACCAACTATACCTTGATCATTTTTCATTGCATTGGTTGCCATTTCAATTGTTTGGTCCAGAGCTTGATTAAATTTTAAAAAAGATTGATGAAAGGTTCCCCTTTCAGCAAGATCAAACAATGACTTTTCAGCATCTTGTATTATATTTTCTCCAGTTTTTTCCGTACCTTCGTCTAATGCTTCGTCAGATAAATCTTCAGATATCTTGACAAGTTCTCTTTTAACAAACTTTTCATGAATAATTTTTGCATAATCAATGGATTGTCTTGTTGAAGAGGAAAATCTTGTTAGTTTAACTAAATACTCCGCCCCTCCAACTTCAGACAAACCTTCTTCACTTTCAAAAGAATTTTTCAAAGTAATTGGATTTGCTATCATTCCCCTATTATGAAGGTTTTCTATTGAGCTATAAATTTTAGAATGTAAGGGATCATGAAATTCTTTGTGATTAACGATATTTGAAACTTCATCAATAATGTCATTGTTAACTAAGACAGAACCAAGCAAAGCCTGTTCTGCCTCTATATTTGAAGGCAACTTCTTTTCTTGATTGAAATTATTAACTTTTAACTTTTCCATTGGTAGAAACAGTTTTATATCAATGAATTATCATTAAAATATAAAAGTTATTAACCTTTTTTTTCTGTTGTGGAAAAGTTTTTGCTTTATTTAGATTCCTTTTTTTCAACTATAACACGCAATTCTGCCACCACTTCGGAATGTAAGTTGATAGAAAACGAAAATGAACCCACTTTATTTATCTCTTGTTTAAGATCAATCTGAGATGGATGAATAATTTCTTTAATATTTTCTGAAAAATATTTAGAAATTTCTTTCGGTTTGATTGAAGCAAAAAGATCACCATTTTCTTTGGTTTCTTTTTTGAAAATTAATTTTTTATTTCTTATTTTTTCGAATAGATTTTTTGCAGACACTTTCTTTTCAGCATTCTTTTTATTAATTTCTTCTTTTTTTCTTTTAACAAAATCAATATTTTTTTTATCCGCTCTAAGTGCAATACCTTTTTTTAAAAGAAAATTTCTACCATAACCATCTTTTACTTTAACAATTTCTCCGGTATTTCCTAAATTTCTAACATCTTCTAACAAAATTAATTCCATTTATATTAGTCCTAAAATTTTTGCTTTTTTAATTGAAGATGATAATTGTCTTTGTTTTTTTTGACAAACAGACGTTATTCGTGATGACAAAATTTTTCCAGTATCTGAGGTATATTTTTTTAAAAGCTTTATATTCTTATAATCAACTACCGGGGCATTTTTTACTGACAAAGGACAATTATGACCAAACTTCAAGTCTGGTTTTTGGAAAAGAACCAATTTGTTTTGATAATTAGATTTTTTTCCTTTTTTTTTTCTTTTATCTCTTTTCATAAAATTTAGTTATTTGGCGCAAAATATTCTTTTTTAAGATCAAGTTTATTATACTTAACAGTAAGATATCTGATTACACTATTGTCAATTGACAGTTTTTTTTCAACCTCGTTAACCGTTGTATTCTTTCCTTCAAACTTGAAATGAATAAAAATGCCTTTTTTGTTTTTGTTAATTTTTCTAGCCAAATTTATTATTCCCCATTTTTCTGTTTTTAGAACTTTTCCTGTTTTTTCTATGATGGTTGAGTATTTATCTATCAGGGAATCCATTTCTTTATCTGACAGATCCTGTTTTCCTACAAATGTGTGTTCGTAAAAAGCCATTTTAACTATTAAACTTGCATTTTTTTTAAGAACGGTCTTATACTATTTAAATTTTGTTTATACAATAGTAATAATAACATTATTTTATTGAATTAATTAAAATGAAAGCGATATTATTTCCAGGCCAAGGTTCCCAATCTGTCGGAATGGGCTTGGAGTTATATAAAAATTTTGATCGTGTAAAAAAAATTTTTAAGTATGCGAATGACAGGTTGAATTATCCAATATCAAAAATAATTTTAGAAGGACCTGAAAGGGATTTGCAATTAACTAAGAATACTCAACCAGCAATTCTAACAATAAGTCATTCTATTTTTAAAGTTATTAGTGAAGAATTTAATATTAAAATTAAAAATATAAAATATTTTGCGGGGCATTCTCTAGGAGAATATAGTGCACTTGTTTCATCAGGATCTTTAGATTTTGGGGACGCCCTATATTTACTTCATGAAAGGGGCAAGTCAATGCAAGAGGCAGTTCCAGAAGGAAAAGGATCTATGCTTGCAGTCATGGGTTTAAAATTAAAAGAAGTAGAGAAATATATAAATGAAATTAACAAAGAAGATAAAGGTTTATGTGAAATAGCAAATGACAATTCTGATAGCCAAATTATTTTGAGTGGAGACAAAAGAGCAGTTGATGAAATTTATCAAGTTTTAAAAAACAACAAAAAAAAATGCATTTTTTTACCTGTTAGCGCACCTTTTCATTGTTCTCTTATGAAACCTGCTGCTACAAAAATGGAAAACAAAATCAACAAAACTGTGTTTAAAGATTTTTCAACTAATTTGGTAAGTAACGTTACTGCCGAACCAACAAATGATTTAGAGAAAATTAAAAAGTTGTTAATTAAACAAATTTTTTCAAAAGTTAGATGGAGAGAAAGCGTTTTATATATGATAAATAATGGTGTTGATGAATTTATTGAAATAGGCCCGGGAAAAGTACTATCTGGTCTTGTAAAAAGAATTAGTGACAAAGTTCGGCCTAAAAGTATAAATACCATAGAGGACATAAAAAGTCTTAAATGATTAATTTTAAAGATAAAAAAATTTTAATAACAGGTGCTAGCGGTGGAATTGGAAATGCGCTTGTGAAAAAGTTCGTTTCTCTTGAGGGCAATGTTTTGGGCACAGGAACAAAAACTGAAAAATTAGATCTAATAAAAAAGAATAATCCAAGTATTAAAGTTAAAAAATTTGACATATCTAATCATTCAAGAATCGAAGAATTTATAGAAGACGTTGCTTTAGAACTAGGAGGTTTAGACATATTAATTAACAATGCCGGCATCAATGTAGACAATCTGTCTCTTAGGATGAAAGACGAAGAATGGAAAAAAGTAATTGATGTAAATCTTACCTCGACCTTTCTACTATCTAAATACGCAATTAAAAAAATGTTGAAAAACAAATATGGAAGAATAGTAAACATAACCTCTATTGTAGGCCACACTGGAAATTTGGGTCAGTCAAACTATTCAGCATCCAAAGCAGGCATAATAGGCATGTCTAAAAGTTTAGCCATTGAATACGCAAAAAAAAATATAACGATTAATTGTGTCTCCCCTGGTTTTATAGTGTCAGATATGACCATGAACATAGCAGAAAAAGTTAAATTGTATTTAACATCTAGAATTCCTATGGGAAAATTGGGAACAGGCGAAGATGTATCGAATTGTGTAGCATTTTTATCTTCCGACCTAGCGTCTTATGTGACAGGAGAAACCATACATGTAAATGGCGGCATGTATATGTCTTGACAAAGAAATAAAATAATTTAATAACAAATTTTAAGCAATAATCAAAAAAGGATTTAAATGTCAAAAGATGTAAGCGCAACGGTTAAAAAAATTGTAGCAGATCACTTAGGTGTAGACGAACAAAAGGTTACAGACGAAGCAAGCTTTATCGATGATTTAGGAGCGGATAGTTTAGATACAGTCGAACTAGTTATGGCTTTTGAAGAAGAATTTGGTTCTGAAATTTCAGATAGTGATGCAGAAAAAATTTTAACAGTTGGTGATGCAATAAAATTTATTGAAAGCAAAGCTAACTAAATTCTGTCACTTTCATTAATGAATAATCAAAATAAGCCTCTCTTGCTTGTTTTATCTTCTCCTTCAGGCGCAGGAAAAACCACACTGTCCAAAAAAATACAACAATCAGATAACTCTTTTAGAATTTCCGTTTCTCATACAACTCGAAAACCAAGAGAAAACGAAGTAGACGGGGTCGATTATCACTTTGTTAGTAAAGAAAAATTTGATTCCTTAATAAAAGACAATGCTTTCTACGAATATTCAAAAATTTTTGGTAATTTTTATGGAACTTCTAGATCTTCGGTAAACGATATTACAGAAAAAGGTCTTAATGTACTATTTGATATAGATTGGCAAGGCTCTCAACAATTAAGCAAACTTAAAGAATTAAATTTAGTTAGAATATTTATTTTGCCGCCAAGTAAAGAGGAGTTAGAAAAAAGATTAATTGCAAGAAATCAAGATGGGAAAGAATCAATAGAAAAAAGGTTATTGGCTTACTCTGAAGACGTCAAACATTCAAAGGAATATGACCACGTTTTGGTAAACGATAATGTTGAAAATTGTTTTAATAAAATAAAGGAAATAATATCAGAGAGTTTAAAGCCTTAGGGGTTTTTTAATTAATTTTTCGTAACACTCGGTTATTCTGTAGTAATCTTCACACGACAATTCAGACGGCCTTAAATTCAAATTTATATTCAATTTTTGAGCTATCTCATCATAATTTAAGAATAGTTTAGAAAATGCTTTGTTAATCATTTTTCTTTTGTTGGAAAAAAAGACATGTGTAACTTTTTCAAGATTTTTAATATCTAAAATTTTGAATTTAATTTTAAACTTTGGCTGAAACACAATTATTTTTGAGTCCACTTTAGGAATTGGAAAAAAGCATTTTTTAGATATGTTAAATTTGTCAATTACATCTAATCTTAAATTACTTAAGACTGTAATTCTTCCATATTCCCTTGTATTTGTTTTTGCTAAAATTCTATCTGCAACCTCCTTTTGAAACATAAAAATTATTTTTCTGTAAAAAGGCGGCCATTGGTTTACGCTTATAAACTTGGCAAGAATTTGAGTTGAAATATTGTATGGAAGATTTCCAAATACAATAGCATTATATTTTTTTTGACTATCTAGATTGTAAGAAAGTATATCATTGTTAATTATTTTATAATTTTTTTTTAACTTAAATTTTTTTTTTAAAATTTCACAAAGTCTTTTGTCTTTTTCGATTAAAGTTATTATTCTTGGTTTTTTTTTTATAATTGATTCTGTCAAATTACCAGAGCCAGGCCCGATTTCAAAAACTGTTTGATTCTCAATGATTTCGAGGGAGGCAATTTTATTGATTATATTTTTATCTATTAAAAAATTTTGTCCTAAAGATTTTTTAAGTTTTAGCATTTTTATTATTAAAAAACTTTATAGCGTTTATCAAACTTTCAGGATTTGCCAGGTTTTTTCTTAAAATATTTTTTCCAACACCATGGTCAGGAGAAACCCTGATGTATGGAATTCCAAGAGTTAAATTTATTGCTTTAAACTTAAAAATTGTTTTAAAGGGTGACAAAACCTGATCATGATACATTCCAACCAAAACGTTAAATCCGTCTTTTTTATAATTTAAAAAAGCAGTATCCGGAGACAAGGGCCCATCAACAGAAACTTTTTTCTTTTTTAACTCTTTTATGGCCGGAACTATAAATTTTTTTTCTTCAGAATCTGTTCTTAGTTCATCGTTATGTGGATTAAGACCTAAAACACCTATTTTTGGTTTGATTCCTAAATTTTTCAAGAAAAAATTATTTATAGTTAGCAATTTTTTTATAATTTTCTTTTTCGAGATACTTGATGGGACTTTTTTTAATTTTATATGCGTGGTTACTGGAGACACAGAAAGTTCTTTGTTGTAAATAAGCATAACTTCTTGGCCTAAAACACCTTCTTTTTTTGCAAGAAACTCTGTGACTCCAAAAAAATTTTTTCCAAAAGTTTCTTTTTTGTTTATAGGACAATTGACAATGCCTATAATTTTTTTTTCTTTTTTTAACTTTATAGCTATTTTAAAGCAATTCAAAATATAGTTAGACTTTTTCGTCACTGGTACTTTAAATGCATTTTTAAATTTTAACGGAACATCGTAAATCAACAATTCTTTTTCAAAAGATTTATTTTCAATTTCGCTTATTTTTTTTAAATTTATTTTTAAGCCAATAATTTTTAATTGTTTTTTTATCAAAAGGTAATTACCTATTATGAAGACGTTTATGTTTTTAAAATGAGATCTTTTTTTCCAAAACTTTGCAATTATCTCTGAGTTAATGCTGTTTGGATCTCCAGCTATTATAGGAACTAGATTCTTCATAGAAATTTAATCTGGGTAATTCTCTCAACAGACGAATAATGTGAGTTAGAAAACATCATCAGCTTTTTATTTTTTTCCTGATTAACTATACTCTCTTTTATAGCTTCTATTTTTTTCTCACTCTTATCTTTGTTGTCTAAATTTTTTAATTGTAAATTTAATTTATTTTCAATTTCAAGAGTATTTAATGAAATTTTATTTTTATATATTTTAAAGATCATTGAATTCCATTTTAAATCAATTGTAAATTTTTCAACCAATTTTTCATAACTTAAATTATTATTCTCCAACAAGGCTTTTAAACCTTTTTTATCAAGCCCAAGGTTTTTAGCGGTTCCCAAAATCATTTGATCCAGATCTTTTTTGTTGTATCTTTCTATTTTACGTTTTTCTATTTCACTAGTTTTTATAGCTTTTTTAATCAAAGATTGAACTGCAAGTTCTTTTATTTGATTTTTGTTTTGTTCAGTTATTTGGCCGCCTGACAATATCGCAATTAGTTTTATTTCTTTAAACAAATCTAGACGGGTAATTGGATACTTCCCAACACTTATAATTACAGAGTTATTTATTTCTGGAAAAACATGATTTGTGTTAAATAACAAAAAAAAAATTGTTACTAAATAAACAAATAATTTTTTTTTCATTTTAGTCTATACTAGGAGATTCCACGCCCCCGAATGGTAAGAATGAAATTCTAAACATTAAAGAATCGGAGGTTTCAATGTCTCTATCAGAATAGAATTCTCTTCTAAAAACAAGACCTGCTCTTAAACAATCGTTAATGTAGTCATATGCTAGATTATAAAATTCGGTGGAATTACTTTCTAAATTTCTTCTTAAATCAAAACTTAATGATGTTGAGTTATCAAAATCGATTTCGATATCTGATTTTACATAAGAACTGCTTCCTATGTGGTTATCTTCTTCTAGATATTTAACATTAAAGTTTGTATTTCCCAAAATTAAATTTGCTTGAAAATCTTGGTAATTCATATCTTTTAAATTGTTATCAAGGTTAAATTCACTTTTTAATTTTAGATTATCGCTAAGTCTTAGATAAGCTTCTCCAACTAAGTCTGATACTTTTTGGTCTAAAGAGCTCCTTGTAGGTATATTATTATTGTCATCAATATTGTAAATCTGACCAACGGACAATGAGTAATTTTTTTTACCAGGAATATTTTCAAAAAGGTCATTGTTAGATACTTCAAATCCCAAAGCAGCACTTACTCCTCTCTCAACAACATCTACCTGAGAATTTTTATTTAAAGAAAACAAGTTAGAGTAACTCAATCTTAAATCGTCGTCTGAAATATTTCTCATTTGATTTGGTGCGGCTCTTAGAGAGAATTTAGGTGATAATAAATTTATTTTATCTTTTGTATTATTTTTTTTAACCAAAGGTAATTTTGCGTTGTAAGCTACTACACCGGCAGCTTCACTGGTAAACCCATCAACTTTATATTTATCAGCATTATCCGCTTCATAATTAACAACTTTTAAAAGACCCTCAAACCCGCTTTGTATACCGCTAGCATTTGAAAATTGCTTAGATTTCCAGTTGAAGTCATTTATAAACATTTTTGTGTATTGATTTACTTTGTAATTTTTTACAAATGCATTGCTGTAAATATCCACCAGACCCAATTTTTCACCGGAGTAAACATTACGTTCAAAAACAATATTCGGTATAATATATTCATACTTACTTCTATCTACTATTGTTTTATTTTCGAACATACTGGCACTCATCCCAAAAAAATTTTCAGAATCTTGAAATTCATAATTAATATCACTGGTTAAAATATTTTCCTCCTTGTCAACTAGGTCTGTTTCAATATTGTGTACCTTTAGATAGGTATCATTTGAAACATGCTGAAAATTTGCCTCTAAATTACTAAAATAATTTTCTTTCGAAAAATCAAAAAATAATTTAGAAAATAAATGAGCTCGACCTCCGGGCAATTTAGTATTCGTGGTGTTTTTGTAACCCTTGGTATAACTAGAGTCTATTAACCAAAATCCATTTTTAAATGCCTGTCTATATTCATGCATAACAAGGAGATTTTCTGAAGTATATATTTTTGGTGTAAATGTCATATCTTTATCTTTCGAGATAGCCCAAAAGTATGGAACTGTAGCACTAGCACTTAGATTCGAATTATTTTTAAAATAAGGGAATAAGAATCCAGACTGTCTTTTTACACTAGGATCTGGGTGGAAAAACTTAGGAAAATAAAAAATTGGAAAATCGTAAACTTCTACAATGGCATTGTCGTAATAAATTGTCTTTTTTGCACTATCGTGTCTAATTTTTTTAGCTCTGATTGTCCACGGAGGACATTTCCCTTCACCTCTGTTTTGACAACTAGTAAATATTCCTTTTTCGAGCAATACCCCGTCTTCATCAATGGTACCACTGTTTGCGAAAAATCTTGGTTCATTTCTTGGATCAGCTTTTAAATATTCTTCTTTAAAAAAAGATTTAATATCGCTACCAACTATTTTTCTCTTTTTTTCATCAATATATATTTCTGAGAAAAAGTATTCGTTATTTCTTTTATCTACAATTTTGATGTTACCTTTTGAAAGAAACATGTTTTTTTCAGTTAAATAATTAAACATGTTAACAAAAATTTTATTTCCATCTTTATCTGAGATTATTGTGTCTTTGTCAGAATAAATAATTTTTTTTTGTTTATCATAAAAAATATCGCTACCGAAAACCTTAAATTTTTCTGAAGTAGTAATTTTTGATTCCCCGATGGTCTTTAATAGATTTTTACCCTTATTATATTCAGCTTTTTCGCTAATAATTAAGTTTTTCTTAGAATCATATATTTGAACATCGCCTTCCGCATAAACAATTTTATTTGTTTTATCCACTCTTACTTCGGAAGCATTAAGGTCTAATTCTTCAGCCGAAGATATATTAAAATAACAACAGCAGACAAATACTAGAAAAAATTTATAAATATTATTTTTCATTGATCTGAATTATACCTACTGAGCAAAATAGTGATAAAATAATTACAGGTGACCAGACTGAAATTATTAAAGGTATCCTTTCTGTTGTTCCCAAAGCTATTGAAAAATTTTTGAAGTAAAATACAAGAGCACAAGTAACTATTGAAAGTATTAAATAATATGTATTTTGCCTTCTTTCATTTGAATTTAATGTAAATATTGATGCCAAACAAACCATTAAAACAAGAAAAAATGGCAAAGACAAATAGAAGTGTTTTTTTTCTTCAAGTAGTTTTGGGTTGTAACCCCTGGATATTAATTCATCTTTCTCTGCCATAAGTTTATAAAATGATATTGTATCTAAATTTGAATAAATCGAATTTAATTTTTCCTTATTAAAAGTAGATTCAAATGTAAAGGTATCAAAGCTTTCTCTGATATTTTCTTCCTGGAATTTTGTTATGTATCCATCCCTCATAATCCATGTTGTATTTGAAATATCTGCAGATTTAGCCTCAATTCTTTCAAGAATTAAGTTATTGTCTTCACTAAATCTATAAATGGATACTTCAAGCAAATTATTATTTTCAAAATTTTTTGATTTTATTATATTTATTGTGTTTCCAACTTTTTCCTTTATCCAAATACCGTTAGCTGTAATGGAAGCCAAATGAGATTTGTCTATTTCATATTTACCCTTTATATCTTCGTAGTATTTAACAGCTATAGATGTAACAGGGTTTATCGCTATCAAAGTTACAATACCAAGAAACATTGCTGTAAAAGCAAACAGAGATAAAAATTTTAAATTTGAAAAGCCAAAAGTTTTTAAAGACAAAATATCTCTATTGTTTTTTAATTTAATTATAACCCACATTGATGAGAGGAATATTACAAAAGGAAGCATGTTTACTAAAATACTTGGTATAACCATAAAGGACAAAATTATAGGGAGAGTTATTCCAACGTCGTAATTTTTAAAATAATTTATTTCTTCAAAAAGATTCATTATGAGACCCAAACAGCAAAAAATTAAAACAACATTCATAAAACTTTTTAAAAATTCTCCAATTAGATACTTTTTGATTAAAAAATGTCCCATGATTAATTCCTTAAATTTTCATAATAAAATTTTCTTATAAGTTCAATGTAGACTATAGGTATTAAAATAAGGGGAATCAGATAATAAATTAAAGTGTAACTTACAGCTTTACCAGAATATCTAACTAAAATTTCAGCCATTACTAAAGCAAAAAATCCTAAGCCAAAATAAAAATACTTATATAGACCTTGGAATTTTTTTTCCTGTCTTGAAAGTAAAAGAAATGAACACAACAAAGAAACAAGCGGGATATATAATGGCATTCCAAATCTTCTATTGATCTCAGACAAAACTTCTATCCTAGATTTATCACGTGGGCAATTTAGCAGTTTCAAGTTAGAAGCTTTTTTTGTATAACATTTAAACAAAACTAAAGACGATGTTTCTTGAATTTTTGGATATGTTGTTGATTTAGTTTTTAAGTTATCAAAAATTAATTCAGTTTTTTTAAATTTAATAGCATCGATTTTTTTTAATTTATTTTCAGAATGTATAACGCCATCTTCTAATATAATAGCATTCTTATTTGTGAGGCTCATCCTTCCTTTTTTTGCAAAAATAGTTAAGTTGCTAGAATCTTCATTGTTTTCTAAACTACTTAAAATTTTACTCTCATCTCTAATAAATATGTTTTTCATTATTCCAGAATCATTTTTTTTTTCTACAAGAATTGTTAAACCCTCAACAGCATCGTTAAATTGGTTTGTTTTAATCATGCTCGACAAAAAATCTAAATTTGAGGATTTAATTAGAGATCTTGAATAGTTTAAAACATTTGGATTTATTACAGCTGCCAATAATAATTGTATCAATGTGACAATTAGAGAAACTTTTACAAAAAAATTTATAATCTTGATTTTGTTTAATCCAGAGGTCCACAAAATTAAAAGCTCATTTTCACTGTCTAATTTTAAAATTGTCAGGAGCAAAGCGAGCAAAAAGGATAAGGGAATAAATTTTGTTAAAATTTTTGGAATATTTAATGCAGAGTAACTCAAGTACAGCGATACCGCATGACCGTCTTCAACTATTAAATCAAGAAAATTTACAGCCTGAACAGTCCAGACAATTGCAGTAAAAGTGAATAAAACTATGAAAAAATACTTGCTTAATTCTAGGAAAAAGTGCTTATAAATTTTATTACTCAACATTTTATTATTAGTGTATATAAGTAAATCAACTGATAAAAAATTTCAATCTAAGGTTGACCAAATGATAAATTTTGTAAGTAAATTTGATAACAAAACTGAGAATTTAGGGCTTTTTTTGCCTGAGGAGCAACTAATCCTGAAAAGTTCCAAGGTTGATGGGGCAATCAAAGATAAAATTAATAAATTTTTAAAAAAGATAGTCAAAGAAAAAGATAAAAAGAAAATTCATTTTTTTGATATTTCGGAAGATAAAAAATGTTTTGTTATAATTTTTAAAAAAAAATTAATAAATTTTGAAGCAAATGATTTGGGAGGATCATTTAGAAACCTAACCACATCCATTAAGCAATTAAAAAATATTTCTTTTCTTGTTTCAGATGGTTTAAAAAACAAAGATCTTTCCGAAGAAAAACTTATAGCTGAATTTTTATACGGCTATACTTTAAAAAGTTATTCATTTGACAAATACAAAACTAAGAAAAAATCAAACTCAAATATAATATTAAATATTTGTACGGACAAACCAGAGAAGTTTAATAAGGAATTTAAAAAATTTTCTTTTATTAAGGAAGGAGTCTTTTTGGCAAGAGATTTGGTATCCGAACCTCCTAATGTGCTTAATCCAAAAAACTATACAAAAGAAATTTTAAAATTAACCAAAATAGGACTTAAAGTTGATATTTTGGATGAAAAAAAAATGAAAAAATTAGGAATGAATTCTTTACTAGGCGTTGGACAGGGAAGTTCTAACGAATCTTTTTTGGTTGCAATTAAATGGAACGGTACGCAAAGCAAAGAAAGACCATTAGCTTTTGTTGGAAAGGGAGTTTGTTTTGATACTGGTGGAATTTCTTTAAAGCCAGCGAGATTTATGGAAGAGATGAAGTATGATATGGGCGGATCAGCAGTTGTTGTTGGATTGATGAAAACACTTGCCTTAAGAAAAGCAAAAATAAATGTTGTTGGAGTGGTGGGTTTGGTAGAAAATATGCCAGGCTCAAATGCTCAGAGACCAGGAGATATAGTTAGGTCATATTCTGGAAAAACAATTGAAGTTTTGAACACGGATGCAGAAGGCAGATTAGTTTTGGCAGATGCACTTTCTTACACAGAGAAAGAATTTAAACCTAAATTTATAGTTGATCTTGCAACTTTGACTGGGGCTATAATAGTAGCTCTAGGAGAAGAATATGCTGGGCTTTTTTCAAACGACGATAAACTTTCAGAGCAGATATTTAAAATTGGAAATTTAATAAATGAAAAAGTTTGGAGACTGCCTCTGCATAAAAATTATGATAAATTAATGAATTCAAAGTACGCTGATGTTCAAAATATTAATTACGCTGGTGGAGCAGGTTCAATTACTGCTGCACAATTTTTACAAAAATTTATAATAAACAAAACTCCATGGGTTCATTTAGATATTGCGGGTATGGCTTTTTCCAAGAAAGCTGCAAACATTAATTCAGGTGGTGCCACAGGATTTGGAGTGAGACTACTAAACGATTTACTCGATAAGTTTTATGAATAGCTGATAAAATTTATGATTCAGAAGACATTATCGATAATAAAACCAGACGCTGTAGAAAGAGATTTAGTTGAAAAGATAAAAGAAAAATTTTCAAAAGAAAAATTAAGTATTATAAAAGACAAAAAAATCAAAATTTCCAAAGAAGAAGCAGCAGAATTTTATAAAATTCATCAGACAAAACCTTTTTATGACAAATTGTGCAATTATTTATCATCCGGACCTATTGTTGTGATGATTTTAGAAGGTGAAAATGCGATACAGAAAAACAGAGAACTCATGGGTTCTACAAACCCCAAAGATGCCAAAGATGGAACAATTAGAAAATTGTACGGAATTTCCATAGACAAAAATTCTGTGCATGGTTCAGATTCAGTTGACAACGCAAGAAAGGAAATAGACTTTTTTTTTAACAACTAATTTAGGCTATAAATTTTCCTTATGGCCATGGAATAGGCTTTATATTCTTCTTTTTGTACCTTCTTTTTTAATTCCTCTACATTTTCTCCAGATTCAATTTTAACTCTTTTTTTTATTATAGTTTTTCCATCATCTAATTTTTCATTTACCCAATGTACTGTGCAGCCAGTAATTTTTTCCCTTTTTTTAATGGCTCTTTCAAAAGTATTTAAACCTTTATATTTGGGCAATAGAGAGGGGTGTATATTAATAATTTTACCATCAAAATTTCTTATAAAATTTTTTGTTAATATCTTCATGAATCCTGCTAGGCACACTAATTCAATTTTTTTATCTTTAAGTTCTTTTATTGCTATTTTTTCGAATCTTTCTCCATTTTGGTCTATAATCTTATTAGGTATAGAAAATTTTTTAGCAAAACTTATACCTTCCGCATTTCTATTATTAGATATAACAAGACTTATATTTATGGGGAAGTTGTAATCTCTAGAAAAATTTATAATTGATCTTAGATTCGTGCCTGTTCCTGATATAAAAATACACGCTCTTTTTTTTACCATTTCATTTTACCAAGCAATTTTATTTTTTTTGATGATTTTGAAATGTATCCAATTTCGTATGGTTTAAATTTTTTTTCAAAGCATTTTCTTATTTTATTAACTTTAGATTTACTGGTTATTAAGCAAAAACCAACACCACAATTGAATGTTTTTAACATTTCTAAATCTGAAATATTTTTATTTTTTATGAATTTAAAAATCTTGAAAGTTTTTATTTTTGACAAATTTAAATTTACTGTAAGATTATCAGGAACTGATCTTGTAATATTACCAATTATGCCGCCTCCCGTAATGTTTGCTGATGCATGAATCAAATTTTTGTTTACAAGATGTAAAATTTCTTTCACATATATTTTTGTAGGTAACAATAATTCCTTTTTTAAGAATTTATTCATTCTATAATTTTTTAAAATTTTTCTAACTAGAGAAAAACCGTTTGAATGCAGACCGCTTGATGGAATAGCCAATATTATATCATTTTCTTTTACATTTTTTTTTGTGGTAAGTTTTTTTTTTGAGACAATCCCGGTACAGAATCCGGCAAGATCAAACTTATTTTTTCCATATGTTCCTGGCATTTCAGCTGTTTCCCCGCCGACAAGAAGACAGTCAGCAATTTTGCAACCCTTAATTATTCCTTTAATAATAGGTTTTAATTTTCTCAGTTTAATTTTTTCTATAGCAATATAATCTAAGAAAAAAATTGGTTTTGCTCCTTGAACTATTAAATCATTCACACACATGGCAACCAAATCAATTCCAATAGTATTAAACTTGTTAAATTGATTTGCAATTTCTAGTTTTGTTCCAACACCGTCGGTACTGGATACAAGCAGAGGATCTTTTATTCTAAAATATTTGATATCAAAAACAGAGGCAAATTCACCTATGTTACCTTTGTTGAGTCTGGTTATTTTTTTTTTAAAGGTACGTTTTGAATATTCCGCAATGTATTTTGTAAATTTATCTGCGGTTTTGATATTTACGCCGCTTTTTTTATAACTATCTTTTGTTCTTTTCATGAATAAAATGATAATTAAATAATTTATGAAAAAAATTATTCTTACTTCTTTAATAATATTATTTTTAACAAAAACTCAAAATGTTTTCGCTAAAACTGATACTTTTATTGTTGATAATATTGTGATTACGGGAAAAGTAACTAACAGCAACTATAGAGCAAAGTATTTTGCAGTTGCCTTTGAAAGAGGGTTTGAAAGTTTAATACAAAACATACTTAAAAATGAAGATCAAAAAAAACTATCGGGCATTGATTTAAAAACTATCAGATCTCTTATTGAAAACTATAGAGTTATAGGAGAAGAGGTTGAGAACGATATATATAAACTTCAAATGGAAATTAAATTTAGTAGAAAGTTGATTAATGATTTTTTTTATAAGAAAAATATTTCTTACTCAGAAGTTACAAAGCTAAGTATTATTGTTTATCCTATTCTCGTTTTAAATTCAGAATTACAGCTTTTTTCAGAGAACAAATTTTTAAAGGAATGGAATGACAATGAAGAGGTAAAAAATATTGATTTTATCTTACCGGTAGAAAACGTTGATGACATTAATTTTATAAAAGAAAACCTATCTGTTTTAGAAGAAAGTAATTTAGAAAAACTTGTAGACAACTATGAAATAGAAGATAGTAGTATTTTAATTTTTAGACATGATAACAGCAAATTAAATGTTTTTTTAAAAACAAATTTTAAAGGTAGTAAGAGAGTCAAAAAAATTCAATTTAATATAGAGAATTTAGAAGACAAAGAATCTAGATTGAGGGTAATAAAAAGTTTAAAGCTTTACATTAATGATTTCTGGAAAGAACACAATTTAATTGATATTTCAATTCCTTCGTATTTGACAGTTAGAGCTAAAATCAAAAATTCAAATACACTTCCAGATATAATAAGAAACCTTGAAAAAATTAATTTAATTTCTAATTACAACATAGAAGTATTAGGAAAAAACTCTGTTAGGATAAAAATTAAATATTTTGGAAAAATAAAAAATTTACAAGACAGTTTTATTAGCAATGGATTTACTTTTAAAGTCTTGCACAATGAGTGGAGTTTATCTTTAAATAGTTAAAATGTCAGAACAGCTAATTTTAAATTTTCCTTTCAAAAAGAATTATTTAAGCCAAGACTTTTACGTGTCAAAAAATAATTTCAATGCTTATAAATTGATAGAAAGTTGGCCAAAATGGCCAAGTCGATTTGTAAATATTTTTGGACCCAAAGGCTGTGGAAAAACACATCTAATAAATATATTGAATAGTAAAATTCAGTGTGTAATGGTTTCAGCAGCAAAGGTTAACAGAGAAACTTTGAATCAATATAAGGTTAGAGAGTGTTTAGCTATTGATGATTTTAAAAATAATATAATAGATGAAAAATTACTTTATTCTATAATTAACATGGCATTTCAAGACAACAAATATTTAATTATTAGCTCCCCTACTTCTTTAAAAGAAACTGAAGTTAATTTAAAAGATTTGGCCTCAAGATTTAAAAGTTTTGTAGATATTGGAATTGACTTGCCAACCGATGATTTGTTAAGAGTAATATTGACTAAAAATTTTTCAGATAAACAAATCGAAATTAGTAAAAAAAATATAGAATATATTTTAAAAAATATTGAACGATCTTACGATAAGGTCAATGCATTTGCTGCCTCTATTGATCGTTTATCTTTAAGTAATGCACAGCCTGTTAGTTTACAACTTATAAAAAAAACTTTAGCTAGTTTAAAGATATAGTAATTATTTATGAATAAATTTAGAACCCATAATTGTTCAGAATTAAGAGAAAAAGATATTGGAAAAAATATAAAACTTTCTGGCTGGGTTCACAGAAAAAGAGATCATGGAAACTTACTTTTTTTGGATATCAGAGATCATTTTGGAATAACTCAATGTGTTATTGAGAATAAAGACAAAGATTTTAAAATTCTAGAAAAATTAAAACCCGAGTCTGTTGTTTTGATAAATGGCAATGTAGTTAAAAGATCAAAGGATACAGAAAATAAAGAATTAGAGACAGGGCTTATTGAGATTAAAATTAAAAATATTCAAATTCTTTCTGAGGCAAAAGAATTACCAATGCCGGTATTTGGGGAGCAGGAATATCCAGAAGACATAAGACTCAAATATAGATTTATTGATTTAAGAAGAAAAGAAATGCACGACAATATTCAGCTTCGATCAAAAATTATATCTTTTTTGAGAACAAAAATGATTGAGAATAATTTCTTAGAATTTCAAACTCCAATTTTAACCGCATCTAGTCCAGAAGGTGCCAGAGATTTTTTGGTACCTAGTCGTCTACACCCAGGAAAATTTTATGCTTTGCCACAGGCACCACAACAATTTAAGCAAATGATTATGATTGCTGGATTTGACAGGTATTTTCAAATAGCCCCATGTTTTAGAGACGAAGACGGAAGAGCAGATAGAAGCCCCGGAGAGCATTATCAACTAGATATGGAAATGGCCTTTGTAGAACAAGAAGATATTTTTAAAATAGTCGAACCAATTTTTTATGAACTATTTACACAGTTTGGAAAAAATAAAAAAGTAAACAATTGTCCATTTCCTAGAATTACATACAAAGATTCATTAGAAAGGTATGGAACAGACAAACCTGACCTAAGAAATCCTATTGAATTAGTTGATGTAACAAATATTTTTAAATCAAACGATGTAACCCTTAAAATATTTAAAGAGATTATTAAAAAAGGGGGAATTGTAAAAGCCATTCCTGTAAAGAACACACTTTCCAAACCAAGAAGTTTTTTTGACAACTTGAATAATTGGGCCATAGGAGAAGGAGCTAGCGGCATGGCTTACATTACCTTTGAAAAAGAAAAAAATAAAATTATAGGAAAAGGTCCGATTTCAAAGTTTTTTTCAGAGAAAGCCGTAGAATCACTAATAAAAATTTGCAAAATAAACGAAAAGGATTCTGTTTTTTTTGTATGTAATAGTTTTAATGAAGCAATAAAATTTTCAGGTGTAGCAAGACAAAAAATCGGAGAAGAGATGCAGTTAATTGATCGAACAAAATTTAGTTTTTGTTGGATTGTTGACTATCCAATGTATCAGTATGATGAAAAACAAAAAAAGATTGATTTTAGTCATAACCCTTTTTCTTTACCTCAAACTGATATCAAAGATTTTGACAAAGTGGACCCATTAAAAATTCTAGCTTATCAATATGATCTTGTTTGTAATGGGTATGAACTCTCATCTGGGGCAATTAGAAATCATATGCCAGATTATTTGTTTAAAGTTTTCAACAAAGTTGGTTATTCAAAAGATATGGTTGAAAAAAATTTTTCTGGTATGATAAAAGCTCTTTCCTATGGAGCACCTCCACATGGCGGTATGGCTCCCGGAATAGAACGTATAGTGATGCTTTTAGCAAATCAGAAAAATATCAGAGAAGTCACACTGTTTCCACTCAACCAAAATGCGGAGGACTTGCTAATGGAGGCACCATCGACGGCAACAGAGAAGCAACTTAAAGAACTTAATATTAAGACTACTAAAAAATAATTAAGTTTTGCTTTTTAAATTTATTCTAACATCGCTCAGGTCAACCAACTTTTCTTTGTAGTTACTTCTGACAAAACCCTTACTAGTTATATTTTTCACAATCTTTAAAAATTGATCATCTTGATTATTTTCTTCTTCTATTTTTGTTTTACTAATACTGGGAGTATGGGCAAATTCTTCTTTTCCTAAGTAAGATATTGCCAATTCTCTAAATATATAATCTAAAATTGATGTGGCACTCAAGATTCTATCATTCCCGTATACTTTTCCAGAAGGTTCAAATTTTGTATCTAGAAATGCGTCAACAAATTCTTCTAAGGGAACCCCGTATTGTAATCCTAGTGAAATAGCTATTGCAAAATTATTCATTAAAGCTTTTACTAGTTCACCTTCTTTGTTTGTGTCTATAAATATCTCTCCAATTTTACCATCATCATACTCACCCGTATGTAAATATATCTTGTGATCACCAATGGCTGCCTTCTGAATATAGCCCTTTCTTCTATCTGGCATTCGAAATCTTCTTTCGTAGTCTACTCCTTGGTGTCCTTTGGCATTTTGTAAAGTTTTTTTGAGAATTTCACCATCAACATTTTTGGCAACATTTTTGTGTGGCGCATGGTCAATTTTTATATCTTTTTTAAGATCAAATTTTTTAACCTTATCTTTATCATCCGTTTTTTTAGTTTTTCTGTTATTAACCGTGATATTTACAATTTCTACTTTTCCATCTTTTCTATTATCGATACTAGAAAGCTCCTTTTCATTTAACTCGTCTAATTCATGTATTATTTTGAAAGTACAGGTATAGTGAGTTTCCACTAAAAATTTTGACATAATTCTTCCTTAATGTTTATTGAAAGTGACAAGGTTTAAGATATATAGCATATTTGATTAGTGTCTATGTTATTGTGATACAATTTTAAATTGTGTGGATTTTTAAACTGATAAAAAAATGATAAAACAAATTTTTACCTGGTGGAATTCTCAAACCATAGGAACTTTTATATATACAATTTTTTTTGGTAAATTTGTTGGAAAAGATGAATCAGGAAACAAGTATTATGAAAACAGGCATAAAGAAAAAAGGTGGGTTATATACAAAGGCGAAATAAATGCCTCTAAAATAACATCAGATTGGTACTCTTGGATTCATCATATTAATGAGAAAAATCCTCTAGAAAAAAAAATTGACAAATTTGCTTGGCAAAAACCTCATGAAGAAAACAGAACGGGTACTAGCAAGGCTTATAAACCGAACAAAATCTCCAAAAAAAATAAAAATTTCAAGAAATATGAGACCTGGAAGCCTTAATTTAAATTTTTTTATTTTAGTATTTTTTTTAAACTTTTGTAGCCTAAGCTCTCAAGAAAAGATAAATTTAGAAAATTTACAACCATCATTCGAAGAAGAAGAATCTGATTCTAATAATTTAGAAAAAGATAAAGATATAGACGATTCTAAAATAAAATCAAAAAAGAAAAAAAACTTTGGTACTAACGAAATAGTTGTAAAATTAAGAGCTTTAGACAAAATTACAGCGAAGACATCTGACATAAACATTTTACTTGGGAACAAGAAAAGATTTGGATATCTAGAAATTTTACCAAAGAAGTGTTCGAAACCAACAGGGGTAAACAATAAAGGGGTAGCAGCATATATACAAGTGAGGGATCTATCGGAAAAGAAAAGTGACAAGGTTTTTGTATTTAATGGATGGACTTTTTCATCAAGTACTACTTTAAGAACATTTGATCATCCAATTTATGATTTATGGTTAACGGGTTGTGAAAATATATAAATGAAATATTCAGATATAACGAAGCTTAAGCACTTGGCGCAGGACAAGGTATCAAGATCTGCCAATCCCGCTATAGTTAGAAATTCTACAGTCTTTTTTAAAAGTATGCAGGAACTTTTAAACAAAGAAAAACTAGTAAAGAAAGGTTCTAAGGTTAATTTCTATGAATATGGAAGGGCTGGTAGCCAAACAACAATTGCGCTTCAAGACTTTATAGCTGAATTGGAATTAGCTCATGCTACTTTTTTAACATCAACTGGCTTTAGTGCAGTTGCTTTAGCTATAATGAGCATATGTAGACCAGGTGATGAGATTGTAGTTACAGACGCTGTATATGCCCCAACACGAATGATTACCTCCAAACTGTTAAAGCAATTTAAAGTTAAAACTCATTTTTATAATCCTGAAGAT